>WNFY01003110.1_pt1 | contig 28332 bp, 27 predicted proteins | sample 5400091 | NCBI WGS metagenome assembly WNFY01 (sample SAMN13153364, study PRJNA577476) | soil metagenome | isolation source: 60 cm soil or saprolite under grassland replicate 1 | place: USA:California | collected 2016-06-15 | reverse complement strand
CCGGCCGCATCTGCCGCTGCGGGCGCGCGTGGGAGATGGTCGTGCTGGCAGCCCGGCGTGCGGGGCGTTGCCGGACGCCGGGAAGGCACTGGCCGGGGGATGGCTTAGTTTCGGGCGCGTGAGGGTTTCGGGCGCGTGAGGCGGCCCGTGCGCAGCCGCCTCTTCGCTGACGGCGCGGGCCGCTGAAGGCCACCGCAGGACAGGGATGTCTCACCATTGCACGCTGAGGTGCAGCGCGGCCAGCAGCGGAATCCCGGTCTCATGCACGCGGCGGAACATCGCGAAGATCCGCCAGCGGCAACCGGTCAGCCACGATGACGATGACGGGCTCAGCCAGCAGTCATTCAAGACGGCGGCACACAAGGAGGTGCCGTCGCCGATCGTCAGCAGCCACATCGCGGCCGCCTGGCCTTCCATCATCCGCAATACGTTCTCCTGCGCCGCCCGCTCGGCTTCAAGCGCCGCGTAACCGCGCCGTGCTTCTCCAGCGCGGCATGCAGCACCAGCACCTGCGCGGTCGGGTCAGCCAGGTTCCACGTCACGCCGGACTCCGCGGTCACCCCGGCGCCGATCTTGATGACTGGCGCCTCCACGCTGCCCTCCTTCGCAACGCCCCGCGTGAAGGACTCGATCGCCCCCAGCTGACCGACGAAGCTCTCCTTGACCCGCGGCTGGTTCAGATACAGCGTTTCCACCGGCCCGCCGACGAACCGCAGCCGGCCCAGCAGGTCCGCCACTGACTCCGTCACCACCGGCCTCCGCATCTCCTCACGCCATCATCGGCCAACAACGGCCGCGGGCAAATGAAACCCGCACGGCCGCCCCCGCGCAACCAGAAACGACGGCTATCACGCCCGCCCCGGACCCGAACCTCACCGCGCTGAAACACATGTCCGCACATGGCTGCTGAGACGGCAGGCCTTGCGCGGCGCCGGGGCTGCGTGCGAGGCAGGCCCTATGAAGTACATGCTGTTGACGAGTCCGCCGACAACGTGTGCACAGCAGACGTGCCGATGGTCGTCGCACGGCCGGCTGGCCTTGCCCATCCGGGGTGCCAGCGGGCGGGCGCTCACATGAATAGCTGACTTTGCCTGATCCTTCCTCCCGCGACGCGGTAGACAACGGCCGCATGCATCTGGGCTGGCATCCCCTCAAACACCATGCCAGAGGCCTGTTCCTCGTCGATTACGAATTCGCCGACCTCGATGCGGGTAACGATCTGCGCGCGAAGATCAGGGCTTTGCTCGAATAGCCTGGAGTAAAGCTGCCTGATCTCGGCCTTGCCCGCGGCCATCACGTTGCCATCTGGCGCCAGGACCCGTGCGTCGTCCGCGTAGCACTCCGCGAAACGCTCCCCGTCCCGGGCGTTAAATGCATTTACCTGTTCTTGCACGACAACCTCTGCCTCCGAACGGCAAACCTCCCAAGCGCGCGGCACAGCCCACAACCGGGAACCTCTACGCTATCCTCTGCCCTGATTCCCCTGCCAGCAACGGCCAGCGTTCAATCCCGAATAGACAGATACTCGCGCAGCGTCGGCTTTGAAGCCCTACCAACCCTCGGCGGATGGTCGCGGAACGGATCTTTCACGTCCGGTGGCAGGCCGGTCGCTGACGCCGGTCCCGGCGTGGCTGAGCCGAGCCTCGGGTCCGGGACCGCGGGCGGGCGCGCTAGTGGCATCCGCCCAGCCGCGGCCCGCTGTCCGGGATATGTTCGGGGGCATGGCCGGGGTGGTGGTGTGCTTGCACGAGCCAGTTCCGCCCCGGGCGGCCGGCAGAGAGGCCGATACTGCCCGCTGCCAGCCTGATCACATGCACTGCAAGCCTCAGCTGCCGCACGCGCCCGGGTGACCACGCGCTGCATGCTTGTTCCGCATGAGTCCCCGCGAAATACTGGCGTCCGATAGCAGGAGGAACAGCACGATGCCTGATTACGAGCAATCCCGGGAGATCGACGCGGCGCCAGAGGCTGTCTGGCGCCTGGTTTCGGATCCGCAGCGGCTGACCGACTGGGTTCCCACGACCACGGCCAGCCGCCGGGCGGGCGAGAACGCGGTTCAGCTGCGGGGTGAATCCCACGGCCACGACTACAACACCCGCGGCGGGTTCGTTGCTGATGATGACGCGCGCCGCCTGTCGTGGGACAGCCCCCGGCTCAGCGGCTACCGGGGCGACCTCACCGTGGCTGAGCATGCGGTCGGCTCGCGGGTGACCGTGCGGGTGACCATTCCGGAGAGTCCAGCCGGCGCGGATGACGAGATAACGAGGGGTCTTCGCGAGACTCTTGACCGGATCGATTACCTCACCCAGACCTGACGACGCGGCCACCGGCGGCGGCCTGCCGCCAGGCGAAGGTGCCTTCCCCGGCTGCCGGGTTCTGGCTCGTCGGCAACCTCGACGGACGGCGCGTGCGCAGCAGGCAGGCCCGAACGAAGAGAGGCATGAGTGCGGGCGGAGGATCCGGACGCTACACCCCGCTGATCCGCTTGTCCTGGCCTGCCCATTCGCGGTCGCGCAGCACGAACTTCTTGATCTTGCCGGTGGAGGTCTTGGGCAGCGGCCCGAATTCGATCGCGTCGGGGCATTTGTAGTGGGCGAGGCGCTCACGGCAGAACGCGATGATCTGCTGCGGGGCCGCTGTGGCGGAGTCGCTGAGCGTGACGAATGCCTTCGGCCGCTCTCCCCAGTACGGGTCGGGGACTCCGATGACCGCGCACTCGAGCACGCCAGGGTAGGCGGCGATTGCCTGCTCGACTTCGATGCTGGAGATGTTCTCGCCACCGGAGATGATGATGTCCTTGCCGCGGTCACGTAGTTCGATGTTGCCGTCGGGATGCCACACGGCCAGATCCCCGGAGTGGAACCAGCCCCCGGCGAACGCTTTGCTGGTCGCGGCCTCGTCTTCGAAGTAGCCGCTCATGACGATGTTGCCGCGCATGACCACCTCGCCCATCGTCTGCCCGTCTTGGGCTACGTCGTTCATCTGCGCGTCGACCACACGCACCAGGTCGGCCGAGATGTAGGCCTGCCCCTGGCGCGCTAGGTGCTGGGCGCGCTGCGGGGGCGGGAGCTCACGCCACGCCTCCTGCTCAGGGCACACGGTAATCGGGCCGTAGGTTTCGGTCAGGCCGTATACGTGCACGACCCGGAAGTTCAGCTCGCTCATGCGGGCGAACAACGTCGGCGAGGGAGGAGCAGCGGCCACCATCGCGGTCACCGGCCGTTCCAGGCGGTGCGCCCGGGGGTGGTTGATGATCATCAGCTGGACGGTCGGTGCACCGTTGTAATGCGTCACGCCCTCACCATCGATCAGCTCCCAGGCGAGCTCTGGATCCACGGCGCGCATGGTCACGTGGCGCGCCGCGGCCGCGGTGACGGCCCACGGGAAGCACCAGCCGTTGCAGTGGAACATCGGCAGCGTCCATAGATACACCGAGTCGGTGCTCATGCCGGCGTGGATGACCTCGTTGAGCGCGTTCAGGTAGGCGCCGCGGTAGGTGTACTGCACCCCCTTCGGCCGGCCGGTGGTACCGGAGGTGTAGTTGATCGAGATCGTCTCTTCCTCGTGCTCAAGCCAGCTCGTCGGCCTGGCCGGCGATGCGTCGGCCAGCAGTTCCTCATATGGATCGCCGGGCCCCCCGGTGTTCGCGCACCGGATCACGGTCACGCCAGCCAAGTCGGGCGGCGCTGGCAGCGCCTCCAGGCCGGTGTCGAGCAACAGGTAGCGCGCGCCGCTGTGCCGGAGAATGTAGCCGACCTCGGCGCCCGCCAGGCGGTGGTTGACCGCGACCAAGATCCCGCCCGCCGCCGGCACGGCGAAATGGGCCTCCAGCATTGCCGAGGAGTTCAACAGCAGCGTGGCGACCCGATCTCCCTTGCCAAGACCAGCCGACCGAAGCGCGTTGGCCAGCCGCCAGGAGCGCTCCGCGAGCTGCCGGTAGGAGTACCGCCGCTCGCCGTCCACGACCGCGACCTTCTCCGGGTATATGTACGCCGCCCGGTGCAAGAAATCCACAGGGTTCAACTCCGAGCGGAACACCTTGCCCGGTGCCGCCTCGCCCACGGACGCACCGGGGGCCGCAGAAAACACGCCACTCATCGCCTTCCTCCATCGAGGTCGTAACTCACTGCTCCGGTTGGTGGCACCAGCACCCCAGGGCATGATCCCGATGGGGCTGGGGCCCACCTTCGCAGCATGTCCGACGCGCCCTCCGGGAGCGCCACATGACCGATCAAACCCCGGCAGGGCCTGGGTCGCCACACCCGCGAACGTCGAAGCCGCAATAAGCAACTGTGCCCGGCCGGTCGGGTCATCTGCCATGACAGCGCCTGCCCCCATGTTCGCTTCCCCCGCGTACGCGCGGACCCACCGGAAGAATCTCATCACCGGCCGGGACAGGGCACCACCTGTCTTGGGTGATCATGACCAGCAACCACCGCGCCCAGCACATCCGGCACCCACCTCCACCCGAGCAAGCCTTCGCGCCCGGCCAGACCGCAGCGCACAGAACTCGACGGTCGGCGCCCAAGCATCCACACGTCCGCCACTGCTGTTAAGCGCGCCGAATCGGCAGGACGAACGCGCTTCGCAAACGCATACGTTCCGTGACAGTCACTGTCCGGCTTGACGGCACTCCAGACGGCCCCCGATCGCCACCATGCTCGCGGAATTGCTGCCGCAGCTGATCGTGCTCTATCTCGGTAAGATCAGCTACATCGAAGATCAGGCTTCCAGGGCGAGTGGCGGCCCCTGGGCTTGGTCGTGCTTTCCGGGAAGGCAGAATCGAATCTGTGCTCGACAGTGTGATTTCTGGGCGCCGGCCGTGAGCTGAAGATCATCTCGGGGGGCAGTCTGGGGGCAGAATGCCGCCACCGATGGCTGGCCTGCGCTGGCCTCCGCTAGCGTGAGCCAGTCTTTGGCCTGGTCAGGCTTTGTGCGGGCGGTCATGGGGCTGGCGGGTACCTCGGCCGGATACCCCCGGCGATGCTGCCGGTGCGCCGCCGCGCCGGGCAGGCCAGGCTCGACACGTCGCCGGGCAGCGTCCTCGGCGGCCTGGTGATCGCCGGGACGGTCACGCCCGCGATGGCCTCACCCAGGTGGCTGCGCCCTCAGCCCGGCGCCCGCCGGGCCTGCACGGGCGTTAGGACGGGCGGTAACCTGCGCTGCTCAGCATCCGGCGCAGGTCCGCGATCATCTGCGCGTCGATGTCCTTGCCGGGGGGCGGGTCGAGGAACTCCCGGTCTGGCCCGATCGTGACGGCGACCTTGCCGTCGTGCCGCACGGTGACCGTGCCGACGACTTCCAGCAGCGACAGCACCGCCCGCCATTCGACGTTGTGGCTCACCGGGTGCCGGAAGATCTGGCGCAGCGTATCGCGGTGCCAGTTATTCAGGTGCTCTGGCTGAGGCGGCGATGTCATGGCGTTCCCTCCTGCCGGACCTAGGCGGCAGGCCCGCGGCGCAGCAGCGCGGCGCCGGCCGGCCCCGAACGGCCTGTCGTTCGGGCTGCAGGTCACTGGCCCGCGGTTCCGCGACCATCTGCTGCTGGACCTCGCCAGCTCCTGGGAGGAGCCCCGGCCATGGCCCCGGTCGGCCGGGGGGGAGGGGGGTACGAGCCGTTCGATGCCGGCCTCGCCCGGTAGCCGCCGAGCCTCCCGCCTGACACAACCGGGCCGCCATCCTTGACACAAAAGTGCGCGCCGCACTTCAATTACCTATCAGCCGATAGGTTGACTCGAGGAATGGAGCGAGCCTTGCCGGTGACCTGGGAGGCATCGCGGGTGCGCGCGTGATGCCGCGCTACCAGCCCGCCGATTCCGTTGTGTCGCCTCGCTTCGTGGGCGTCCCCACGTTCGCGCGGCTGCCGCTGGTAGACACGCTGGAGGACGTGGACCTCGCGGTCGTCGGGGTCCCGTTCGACACCGGCGTCACCTTCCGGGTCGGCGGGCGGTTCGGGCCGAACGCCGTCCGCGCGGCGTCGCTGCTCCTGCGCCGATACAACCCGGCGCTCGACGTCATGCCGTTCGAGGTGCTGTCCTGCGTCGACCGCGGCGACATCTCGATCGTGCCGGGCTTCACCGAGCGCAGCTATCAGGCGATCGAGCGCTACGTCGCGCCGCTCGCCGACGCCGGTGTGGTCCCGCTGCTCCTCGGCGGCGACCACTCGATAACGCTGCCGCACCTCCGGTCGATGCGCGCCCACGGGCCGGTGGCCGTGGTCATGTTCGACTCGCACACCGACGCCTGGGACCAGTACTACGGCGAGCGCTACACGCACGGCACGTGGATGCGGCGGGCGATCGAGGAGGGCCTGGTCGACGTGGACCATTCGATCGAGGTCGGCTTGCGCGGCTCGCTGTACGACCCGACCGACTGGACCTCGCTGCGCGACGAGCTCGGGCTCGACTACCTCACCACGCGGAAGGTGCTGGCCATCGGGCCGGAGGAGACCGCGGCGCGCATCCGCGAGCGCGTGGCCGGCCGCCGGGCCTTCATCAGCTTCGACATCGACGTCATCGATCCGGCCTTCGCGCCCGGGACGGGGACGCCCGAGGCGGGCGGGCTGTCGTCGGCGCAGGGCCTCGAGATCGTCCGCGGGCTCACCGGCATCGATTTCGTGGGCTTCGACGTGGTGGAGGTGATCCCGGGTTACGACCCCGGCGGGGTCACCGCGACGCTGGCAGCGAACCTTGCATACGAGATGGTAAGCCTCGCCGCGCTCCGGCGCCTGAGGCGGGAAGGGCAGGGAACATGACCAGCTGGGACAGGCGGTACAGCCGCCGGCAGTTCATCCGGGGAGCCACCGGGACGGCCTTCGGCGCGATGGCGATGGGGTCGGCGGGCAGCCTGCTCGCCGCGTGCGGGGGCTCGACGCCCACGACGGCGACCCAGAGCGGAGCGGGACCGGCGCTGAGCCGCGATCCGGCGACCCTCGTGGTGGCGATGGACGCGTTCGTGACCGACTTCGACCCGGCGTCGTATTTCCTGCTGTCGGACATCGTGCCGAACTTCGGGATCTACGACTCGCTGATGCGCATGAAGGGAAGTAGCGCCACCGAGACCAAGCCATGGCTGGCCCAGCGGATATCGACGAACTCGGACCAGAGCGTGTGGACGTTCACGCTGCGCCCCGGCGTCAAGTACAGCGACGGGACGCCCTTCAACGGCAGCACCCTCAAAGCCGCTTACACCCGCACCATCATGGCGCAGCTCGGCGCCGGCTCGACCCTGTCCACCTACATCACCGATCCGGCCAAGCAGATCATTGTGAAGGACCCGGGCACGGTCGTGATGGATCTCGGCACCCCCGTGCCGCGGTTCGACCTGCTGCTTGCCTCGCAGTACGGCACCGGCATCGTGAACCCGGATGTGGAGAAGCGGGGGAAGAACCACGGGCACGACTACCTGCAGTCGCACTCCGCCGGGACCAGCGCCTACATGGTGCAGAGCGCGGTGCCCAACGACCAGATCGTCCTGGTGCGCAACCCGGACTACTGGGGCGGCTGGAGCGGATCGCACTTCAAGAAGATCATCATCCGCCAGGTCCCGGAGGACTCCAGCCGCCGCCAGGGCATGGAGTCGGGCGACTTCGACATCTCCTTCCCGTCAACGCCGCAAGACACCGAAGCGCTTAAGAAGACGCCCGGGATCTTCGTCGGGAGCCAGAAGGTGCTGGGGATGGAGTACATCATCCTCGGCTCGTATGGGCCGCTCGCCTCCCCGCAGGCCCGGCAGGCGATGAACCTGCTGTTCCCCAGCGATCAGTTCGTGTCCTCGGTGATGAGGGGGACACTCGACACGCCGAACAGTGTCCTGCCGGACCTGATGCTGTACGCGGCCCCCGGCACCTACTCGCCGACCGTGGACGTGGCGAAGGCGAAGGCCCTGCTGCAGCAGGCCGGGGTCAAGCCGGGCACCCAGCTCACCTACGAGTTCTACACCGGCCACCGCAAGGAGCCGGGGCTGGTGCTCCAGAACCAGCTGCAGCAGGTGGGGCTGAAGCTGAACATCGTCGAGAAGGCCTACTCGGCGTTCGTCGCCGACATCTCCACCCCGAAGCCGGTGTCGCAGCGGCCCGACATGGCGTGGTGGTTCTGGTGGCCCGAGTACAACAGCCCGTCGGACTTCTGCTTCCCGATCCTGTCGAAGGACGCGACGCCGAAGCAGCACCTGTTCAACGGGGGCTACTACGAGAACACCACGGTGAACAACGCGATCAACGACGGGTTCACCAAGTCGGATCCGGCGAAGCTGAGGAGCATGTGGCGCCACGCGCAGACGGTCATGGGGACGCAGGACCCGCCGTGGATCCCGCTTGGGCAGATCATCGACACGAGCTATCTGCGGACGGACGTGAAGGGCTACGTAGCGAACCCGGTCTACGTGGAATCGTACGATTTCTACGCGCTGTCGCGAGCCTCGGCGTAGGCGCCCGCGCGGGGCACCGGAGGGACCGGGCCATGGGCAGGCTCATCGCGCGGCGCCTGGCGTTCATGGTGTTCGTCCTGTGGGGCATCACGCTGGTGACGTTCTTCCTGTCCCGGGTGGTGCCGGGCGACCCGGCGCGGCTGCTGGCTGGCCCGCAGGCGAGTCCCGCCGAGGTCGCCCACCTCGGCCACATCTACGGCCTGGACGCCCCGCTCGTCGTCCAGTACGGGCGCTACCTGCGCGGTCTCCTGCACGGCGATCTCGGGTTCTCGTTCGTCACCCGGCGGGACGTGCGCACCGACATCGCGACGTTCCTGCCCGCAACGGTCGAGCTCGCAGGCTACGCGCTGCTGACCGGGTTCGTGCTCGCGGTCGTCACCGGGACTGCGGCCGCGTACCGGCGGGGGACGGGCACGGACGCGGCCGGGCGCCTGTCCGCGATCGCCGGGCTCTCCCTGCCGGTGTTCTGGCTCGCGCTGCTGCTGCAATTGCTGTTCCATACCGAGCTCGGCTGGTTCCCGCTCGGCGGTCGCCTTGACCCAGGGATGACGCCACCGCCGCACATCACCGGCCTGCTGACCGTCGACAGCCTGCTCACCGGGCACTTCGACACCTTCGTCAACGCGGCTGCGCACCTGGTGCTCCCGGTAGTCGTCCTGGCGGCCGGCGTGTACGGGCTCATGGTCCGCATCATGCGCACGAGCGTGCTCGACGCGCTCGGCGAGGAATACGTGCGGATGGCGGAGGCGAAAGGGCTCAGCCGCTGGCGCGTGCTGCGCCGGCACGTGCTGCGCAACGCGATGCTCCCGGCCGTGACCGTCCTCGGGCTGGAGTTCGGGCTGCTCGCGGCCGGCGTCTTCGTGGTCGAGTCGGTGTTCCAGTGGCCCGGCCTCGGCAACTATGCCTTCCAGGCGATCCAGGCCAATGACTACAACGCAACGCTGGGGGCCACGTTCGTGATCGCCGTCATGTACGTGGTGATCAACCTGATCGTGGACATCACCTACCTGTACCTCGACCCCCGGATCCGGTACGCATGATCGATCAGGGTGCTGCGGAGCAAGGCCGCCTGGCAAGGGCCGCCGCGGGACGGCTGCGGGGGGCGCCCGGGGCCGTCGAGCCGTTCCTCGCCGAGTCGCGGCTGAACGTCCTCGGGGTCGCGATCGTCGCGCTGGTCCTGCTGCTCGCGGTGTTCGGCCCGCTCATCGCACCGCAGAACCCGGACCAGATCAACCTGCTCGCCGTGCTCCAGCCCCCCTCCGTCCACCACTGGTTCGGGACCGACAACCTCGGGCGGGACCTGTTCAGCAGGATTCTGGTCGGTACCCGCATCTCGGTCGAGGTCGCGGTCATCATCCTGTCGCTGTCGGTCACGTTCGGGACGGCCGTCGGCATCGTGTCGGGCCTGGCCGGCGGCCTCGTTGATGAGATCGTCATGCGGGTCACCGACCTGTTCCTGGCCTTCCCCGGGTTCATCCTGGCGGCGGCGATCGCCGCGACGCTCGGCCCGAGCCTGCAGCACACCGTGCTCGCGCTGGCGGTGGTCTTCTGGCCCTGGTACACGCGCCTCATCCGCGGGCAAGTGCTGTCGCTGCGGGAGCGCGAGTTCGTCCTCGCCGCCCGGCTGGCCCGCGCGGGGACAATATGGATCGCCACCCGGCACCTCCTGCGGAACGTGCTGGCCATCGTCGTCGTCCAGGTGTCGCTGGACGTCGGCTACGCGATCCTCGCGACATCGTCGCTGAGCTTCCTCGGGCTGGGGGCGCAGCCGCCGTCGCCCGAGTGGGGGGCGATCATCGCCGAGGGCCGCAGCTACATCCAGACCGCATGGTGGTGGTCCACGTTCGCCGGGCTCGCGCTCGCACTGACCGTGCTGGGGTTCAACCTGCTCGGTGACGGCCTGCGGGACTGGATCGACCCGCGTCTTCGGGGGAGCATCGGGGGTGTGCAGGAGTGAGGGCGGACAGCCGCGGGCAGGCGGCAGCGGGCGACGCGGTGCTTCGCGTGCGCGACCTCGCCGTGCGCTTCGACAGCGGCCGGAACGTCGTGCACGCCGTGAACGGGGTGAGCCTCCAGCTGGAATCCGGCGGGGCGCTCGGGCTGGTGGGGGAGTCCGGTTCGGGCAAGAGCGTGACCAGCCTGGCCATCCTCCGCCTCCTGCCGCGTCATGCGGCGAGGATCGCCGGCGAGGTCTGGTTCGGCGGCCGCGACCTGATCCGGCTGAACGATCGCGAGATGCGCGGCCTCCGTGGCAAGGAGATCTCGCTCGTCCCGCAGGACCCGATGAGCGGGCTGAACCCGGTGCTGACGGTCGGCGAGCAGGTCGCCGAGACGATCCAGGCCCACGAGGATGTGCGCCGGGGCGAGGCGCGGCGCCGCGCCGCGGAACTGCTGGGCGCCGTCGGCATCCCCCGGCCGGGCGATCAGCTGGGCCGCTACCCGCACCAGTTCAGCGGCGGCATGCGCCAGCGCGTGCTGATCGCGATCGCGCTGGCGCTCCGGCCGACGCTGCTGATCGCCGACGAGCCGACCACCGCCCTCGACGTCACGGTGCAGGCCCAGGTGCTCGAACTGCTCCACCAGCTCACCGTCCAGCGCGGCACCGCGATTCTGCTGATCAGCCACGATCTGGGGATCATGGCGCGGATGACGCGGCGGATTGCGGTGATGTATGCGGGCCACGTGGTCGAGTCCGCGCCCACCGCCGAGGTCTTCGCCCACCCGCATCACCCCTACACGGTCGGGCTGCTGCGCTCGATCCCGCGCGTTGCCGACGTGGGACGGCCGCTGACCCACATCGCCGGCGCGCCGCCCGAGCCCGGCCGGCTGCCGCCTGGCTGCCCGTTTGCCCCCCGGTGCGCCTGGTCGTTGGAGGCCTGCTGGGAGGAGATGCCGCGGCTTGAGCCGGTGCAAACGGCCTGGGCAGCCGGGGCCTCCGCCGGGCCGCGATCCGGCGCCAGCGCGCACCTGCTCGCGTGCCACAACCCGGTCACACCGGGCGAGGCCGAGGCGGGAGAGCCCGTGCGGCCCGGGTTCCGCCCGGCCCCGCCGCCGCCTGAGTACGGGCCCGTGACCGAGGAGACAGCGTGACCGAGGCCCCCAGGCCCGCGAGTGAGCCCTCACCCCCATCCGCAGGCGGGCCCGCACCTCAGTACACGGGGGAGCCTGCATCCCAGTCCGCGAGCGAGCCCACGCCCCAGTCGCCGGGCGAGTGGGCACCCCCGCCTGCGGCCGAGCTCGCGCACCTGTCCGAGGGCGGGCCTGCGCTGCTCAACGTGCGCGACCTGCGGGTGCACTTCCCGATCACGCGGGGCACGGTGTTCCGCCGGACGGTCGGGCACGTGCGCGCGGTGGACGGCGTCTCCCTCCAGCTCGCGGCGGCCGAGACGGTCGGGCTGGTCGGCGAGTCCGGCAGCGGCAAGACCACGCTCGGGCGCGCCATCGTCGGGCTCATCCCCCCCACGTCCGGGACGATCCTTTTCCGCGGGCGGGCACCGGATGCGAAGGCCGGCGCCGGATACCGGGCGGAGCGATCCCAGCTCCAGATGGTCTTTCAGGATCCGACGGCCTCGCTCGACCCGAAGTGGCGGGCCGGCGCGAGCATCGCCGAGCCGCTGCGCGTGAACCACATCGGAACCCGCGCCGAGCGCCGCGAGCGCGTCCGCGATCTGCTCGAGCTGGTCGGGCTGTCGCCCAAGCACGCCCGGCGGTATCCGCACGAGCTGTCCGGCGGGCAGCGCCAGCGGGTGGGCCTGGCGCGGGCGCTCGCGCTCAACCCCGCGGTGATCGTCGCCGACGAGGCGGTCAGCGCACTCGACGTGTCGATCCGGGCGCAGATCATCAACCTGCTGCAGCAGCTGCAGGACGAGCTGAAGCTGTCCTACCTGTTCATCGCGCACGACCTCGCGGTCGTCCGTCACCTGAGCGACCGCGTAGCCGTTATGTATCTAGGGCAGATCGTGGAGCAGGGCAGGACGGCCGATCTGTATTCCGATCCCCGGCATCCCTACACCGTGTCACTGCTGTCGGCCGTGCCGGTGCCGGATCCGGCGGCCGAGGCGCAGCGGGAGCGCATCATCCTTCCCGGTGATCCGCCGAACCCGGCGTCGCCGCCGCCAGGGTGCCGGTTCCACACCCGGTGCTGGCTCCGGGAGCAGCTGGGCGGCCCCGAGCGGTGCGCGGTGGCCGAGCCCGCCCCCCGGCTTGTCTCGGCCGGCCACACCGCGGCCTGTCACTTCACCGACGAGGTACCGGGCAGGGCCGCGGGATCGGTGGCCGATCAGACGGCCGGGCCGGCGTCGTGAGCGCGCGGCGGTCCGAGCCCGCGCGGAGCCGCGAGCGCATCCTCGTCGAGGCGGCGAGGCTGTTCGCAAGGCGCGGCTATCACGCAACGACCACCCGGCAGATCGCGCAGGCCGTTGGCATCCGGCAGCCCTCGCTCTTCCATCACTTCCCCTCCAAGCACGCGATCGTCCAGGAGATCCTCCGCTCCGACCTCGACGAGGCAATGCCCGCGGCCGAGGCCCTCGCGTCCGGCCCCGGCCCGGCCAGCGTCCGCCTCTACTGGTACCTCCGGCACGACGTCGAGCACCTGGTCGGGTCTCCCTACGACCTGCGGGGCATGTACTCCGAAGAGGTCATGGGCGACCCCCGGTTCGCCACGTGGAACCGGAAACGGTCCCGCCTGCACGCGGCCGTCGAGCGGATCGTCAAGGACGGCGTTGCCTCCGGCGTGTTCCTCCCGGTCGACACGGCCCTGGCCCGCGAGGCCATCGCCGGCATCCTGATCCGGGCGCTGACGCTCTACAGCGGAGGGCGCACCGGTGCGTCGGCACAATTCGGCGACGAGATCGCCTCGCTGGTGCTGCGGGGTCTGCTCACCGAGCCGGCCACGCTCGAGGCTGTGCGCCGGGACGCCGCGGCGGGATCCGGCGGTGGCTTAGCGGCGGGGGCCTGGCACCCTCCCGGGCGCGCGGCACCCCACGACCGCTGGTAATTGCCGCGCGGTGGGCGCTCAGGTCATATAGGCCATCGGGCCATGGCTGGGCATGACGCCCTCCGCCTCCTGCTGGCGCAGGACCAGCGAGAAGCGGAACTGGTCACCGCGGATGACGGTCCGGGTGAACGACAGCGGCGCCTCGGCCGCGTCTAGATCGAGGGCGCTGAGCAGGAATGCGGACTGCCGCGAGGCACGGCGAGCAGATCGGCCTCGAATTCGTTCAGCCGGGTCAGCTCGACCATGGCGCCGAAACGGCGACCTTGATGCCATACCGGCGATGATCGGGGACAGCCGGATGCCCAGGAAGGGGTAGAGGACACCGGCCGCGATGGGGACGCCGATCGCGTTGTAGGCCAGGCGAAGAACAGGTTCTGGCGGATGTTGCGCCTCGTGGCCCGCGGCAATTCGACCGCGGTCACCACCCCGGCCAGCGGAGGTGGTGGCCGGTAGAGCGGATGTTAGCGGTGTCGGCCGTGGAGCTTGGTACGGAGATGGTGGGCGTCGGGGTGGCCCAGCTGGACAGCTAAGGACTACCTATGTAGAGTACGAGTCATGACGCAGGCTCCGCGGATGACGCTGCAGACCCAGCTGGTGTTGCGGGCCATGCTTGCCGAGCCGGCCGCCGAGCGATATGGGCTGCAGCTCTGCGCGGAGACCGGGTTGCCGAGCGGGACGATCTACCCGATCGTGGCACGGCTGGAGCAACTGGGCTGGGTGGAAAGCAACTGGGAAGATCCCCGTGACCACGTTGCCGAGGGCCGCCCGCGGCGGCGCTATTACCGGCTCACCGATGAGGGCGCCGACCAAGCGGTCGACGCCCTCGCGCGCGTCGACCGTGCCAGGAAACAGCCTCGTTTCGGCCTGGGAGTTACCCGGCCGGGCATCTCGGGGATGTCCTGGTGAGCCGCCCGCCGTCTCCCCCCAGGGCCAGTAGAGTCGGCGAGGATCCTGTTGCCGGGCTGTTGCAGGTTCTTGCTGGCACACGGCCGGGCGCCGATGCCGGGTTGATCCAGCGCGCATATGACGTCGCCGCGTACTGGCACCAGGGCCAGAAACGCAAAAGCGGCGACCCCTACATCACCCATCCGCTCGCCGTGGCCACGATCCTCGCCGAGATCGGCGCCGACGACCAGACCCTGTGCGCGGCCTTGCTCCACGACACCCTCGAGGACACCTGCTGCACCCTCGCCGCGCTGGACACCGAGTTTGGCGCCGAAATCGCCGGCCTGGTGGCCGGGGCCATGGCTCTCGACGCCGTGCCGGACGGCGACACCGCTCCGGCCGATATTGACGGCGCCATGGTGGCTGCGGCGTCCGGCGATGCCAGGATCCTTGTCATCAAGCTGGCGGACCGGCTGCACAACATGCGGACGCTGCGTCACCTGCCGCCGGCGGCACAGGTACAAAAGTCCAGGCAGACGCTGGAAGCCCTGGTGCCGGCTGCCCGCACGCTGCGGCTGGACACGATCACGTCAGAACTTGAGAACCTCGCGTCCGACACACTGAGGCGATATGGCCAATGCGCCGCAACGGCGTCCGGGCGCGTGCTTGCCGTCACGACGGTGCTCCTGCCTGCGGCCGTGCGCCCGCGCTGGCGCGAGGAGTGGCTCGGCGAACTATCCGTGCTGCCTGCGCGTCGTGAACGCATCACCTTCGCCGCGCAGACCCTGCTCGGGATAGCGCGGCTCGCAGTCACGCTGTACCGCCCGGCCGGCAACAAGCGCCGGCCGTGACCACGTCGCCGCCCGCGGTCAGCTCATCGAGCTCGGTGCCATCGCCGTTGATCCAGCCGATCGCGCTGAGCAGGCGTGCGACGATCACGTCCGGGCCATCGGCGGTTTGGGTCGCGAGCACGGCCAGCAGGATCAGCCCGGCTTGGGTTTCGCAGCGGTCCGGCGACTCGGGCGGCATACTTTCGGCCAGGTGCCACCACAGTGCAACCGGATCGGTACGCAGCTTGCGTGCACGCGAGGTGAGCAGGAGCACCCCGCGGCGTTTGCGCAGCAGAGCCATATTGGCCGCCGATTCACGCAGGTGCAGCACGGGCAGGGTTTGATTCTCCCGGTTGCCCTTGCCTATCCACTCATCCCCGAGGCCAAGGTCGGTCATGGCCGCTTCCACGTGAACCGGGGCAGGTAGCCGCCTCCGGTCAGCTTGATTCCACGGTGCTGACACGATCGAGGTGGCGGCGCGACCGCGCCGGCAACCCGGGCCCCGGCACCCCCACTCCGCGCGCCATCCACCACCTTGTGGCGTGTCCTTAGCCAGACACCAGGAGATCAGCTGGCCGGACGCACTAACCGCCGCATCGATCGCGCACAGGAACCAACACCGACCCCATCTGCCGCTGCGGGCGCGCGAGCTGGGCGTCACAGCCACTTGGTGGCCTGGGGCAGGTCCGCGTTCTGCCGGGCCGGCGTGACGGTCAGCGACCGGCTCGGGACGATCACTTCGCCGTCTACCTCGCGGGGCAGCTCGGCGTCGGCGCGAATCTCGATCCGGCGGGCTTGGTACCGTTCGAGGTGCCGGTCAGTGCGGCGGCTGGAGGTCAGCACGCGATGCGCCACCCGGGCCCAGCCGAGAGGATCTGAAGGCGCGAGAATCCCGACATCGAGCACGCCGTCGTCGAGCCGCGCATCCGGCAGCAGGACAAAGCCGCCCGGCAGGAGCCCGGCGTTGCCGACCACGACGGACCGGGCGTGCCGGGCCAATGGCTGGCCGCCGTCAAGGCGTACGGTGAACTCACGGCGCCGCCCGGGCAGGCGCGCGAACCCGGCCACTGCGTAGGCCAGCCACCCGAGCCGCTGCTTGAGGATCCGGGGCGTGGCGCCGGCGACTGCGGCATCTAGGCCCATACCTGCCATGGCCGCGAAGGCCATCCCGTCGGCAACCCCGAGGTCGACCCGGCGGTCGCGCCCGCCGAACCCGGCAGCCAGGGCGGCGTCCAGCCGGAATGGCACCCCCAGGGCCCGCGCTGCCAGGTTGGCGGTGCCTAGGGGCACGATCGCCAGCGGCACCCCGGTGCACGCGAGGGCTTGCGCGCAGGCCCGCACCGTGCCGTCACCGCCCGCGGCGAAGACCAGCCGGGCTCCGGCTGCGACCGCGTCGCGGGCCAGCCCCACGCCGGCCTCATCGCGGCTTGTCTCCAGGAACAGCGGCTCCCAGCCCTCGGCCGCTGCGGCCTGACGGCACCGTCGGCGGAACCGGCCCAGGTCACCGGCCCGTGTGCGGCTGATGACGAACGCGACCGGAGGCATGGCTGAGGCTCAGGCCAGATCACCCAGGTCAGCCATGCCCGCCACCGTGCCAGCCCGCCAGCCACGGGTCAAGCCGCCCGGGTCAACGGCACCTGCCCACCGCCCGCCAGCGGTTCCCGGAGCGGGCGGGTGGCCTGGGGTGCTGCCGCGCCGGCCGGGGTGGGATGCTGGCCTGGTGGCCATAACCGCCCGTGTGGAACATGTCGGGAGCCTGCTGCGCCCGCCGTTCCTGCGCGACGCGCGTGCCGCCCGCGCGCGGGGTGAAATCGCCCCGGCCGAGTTCAAGGCCGCAGAGGACCGCGCTGTGCGGGAGGCTGTTGCGCTGCAGGACGAGCTGGACCTGCCGGTCGTGGGCGACGGAGAGATGCGGCGCGAGTCGTTCCAGGCCGAGCTCACCGCGGCCTGCGACGGCTTCGGCGGGGTCAGTCTCGACGCCTGGCTGTGGGGAATGTGGCACTCCGCCGAGGTGGGCGACGCCACGATCGAACGGCCCCCGGACCTGGCGGTGACCGCTGCGCTGCATAAGCACCGCAACCTCGCCGCCGAGGAATTCACGTTCCTGCGCGGCTGCACCAGCCGGCAGACGAAAGTCACGCTGCCCAGCCCGACGTTGTTCGCGAACCTGTGGTCGCCGGAGAAGTCGGCGGGCGCCTACCCGAGCCTGGACGCCTTCATGACCGACGTCGTTGAGGTGATGCGCGAGGAGGCACGGGAGCTGGTACGCCTGGGATGTACCTACATCCAGCTGGACGCTCCCCACTATCCGCTGCTTATCGACCCGGCCTGGCGCGCCTTCTACGAGGCGCGCGGGTGGCCGATGCAACGCTGGCTAACGTACGGGATTGAGCTGGACAACGCCGTCATCGACGCCGGGCGCCCGGCTACCTTCGGCTTCCACCTGTGCCGCGGCAACCAGCTCAGCCGCTGGCTCGTGGCCGGCGGGTACGACCCGATCGCCGGCCCGGTCTTCGGCAAGGTGCGAGCGGACCGGCTGCTGCTGGAGTACGACGACGAGCGCTCGGGCACCTTTGACGCGCTCCGACTAGTGCCCGACGACAAGATCGTCGTCCTCGGCCTGGTGACCACGAAAACGTCGCGGCTCGAGCCCGCGCAGGAACTCGCGTCACGGCTCCGGCAAGCCAGCACCCGCATCGGACCGGAGCGGCTGGCGATCAGCCCTCAATGCGGCTTCGCCACCTCGGCCGCCGGCAACGCGATCACCCCAGAAGCCCAGCGCGCCAAGCTCGCGCTTCTCGTCCGGACCGCGCGGGATCTCCTAGGCACCTAACCGGCGATCACCCGACACACTCGCTCACGCCGCTGATCGCGCGATTCTGGCCGAGTAGCTAGGTCTTACGGCTTTCGGGCGCGCACAACGAGGAAGTAAGGGGCGATCCGGGTGTCAGCGACTTCTGGGTGGGTGGCGGCAGTTTCTTCGTCGGCGTGGGGCTCAGCGATCGCGTCGATGCTCAGGCCGGCGCCAAGCACAGCGCCCAGCCACCCAGTGAGAGTCCGGCGTGCGTAGGTGATCGTGAACGGCCGGTGCCGGTCTCGCATCTCTGCCGGTGCCGCGCTGAAGATCCATGTTTCGGTGAGCGGGCCCTGGTAGAAGTACTCGCCGATAACCCGCGCCTGGCGCACGCCAGACTCGTCTTGCACCCATCGCCCAACTGGTGCCGAGATAACCGGATGCAGGACCGAGAACTGCACGAAACCGCCGGGCCGCAGGACCCGGGCCACCTCGCGAAGTGTTTGCTCGGGATCGGCGACATCCATCAAGCTCATGAACGCGGTGACGGCATCGAAGCTCGACGCGCGGAATGGCAGATGGGCTCCGTCGCCGACGATGTAGCGAATCCCTCGCCCGTCCTCTCCCATGGCAGCCGCGATGAATGACTCGGCGACATCGAGAGCAACAACCCGGGCGCCTTTGCCGGCGAGCAGGCGGATGTTATGTCCCTCACCGCATCCCAGATCGAGGCACAACAGCTCATCAACGGGTGGGAGCAGCGCGAAGAACGCAGGGCTGTTCACCAAGTCCCGGTAGACGTCGCACCCGGCACGCGACAATTCCGTCCACGCCGCAGCGTTCGCGTTCCACAGCTCCCGGGTATCTGGCCGCTTCACTCCGCCATGCTCGCACGCCGCGTTACGGTGCTCACGCCGCGAGCCGGGCGGCCTTGCTCAGAGCTTCTGGCGCGCCAATTGGCTGGTATCGAGAGCAGGCAGTCTTTCAGAGTCGTGTGATCAGTCTGGCCAGTCCAGCTGATGCTCGGGCATGCCTACCGTCTTGCCGTACGCCACGGCTTCGGCCCGCCCGGCATGGTCACCGCGCCGGTACCGGAAGATCCTGTCGGCGAACACGACCACGTGGTCTTGCCCGGCCCTGAAATCCGCGTACCAACCGCCTTGTGCGAGTAGCGATTGGGCAAGCGACCGGCCGAGTTCGTCAGCCACATCATCGTCTGCCTCGAAGTCGAGGACCGTCCACACCGCAGGCTGTGCCGCCGTCACCGACTCTGAGAAGTCCTGTCGGCTCAGCCTTGTCAGTCTCAAGCCCGCGACGCGAAGTTGGCACCGATTTGCAGGCTTTCGGCGAGCATGGTTCCCTCCACCATGGACCGAGCCTCCCACCAGGAGCAGACACTGGCTCAGCAGCCCGGCAAAAGACCACCGGACTGCCATCCGCAACCGTCTCAAGACCGTGCGTTCTACCCGATCGCTCGCAATGGCTCCCGGAGTGCCGTCTTTGCCAGCGCTCTGCCAGTTGTCACGTCAAGGACCTTATGACCGGGACCGGCCGCAACGACCGGATCTACCGCGCTGCGCGTTCTGATGCCGATGATCGCGGTTTCGTACCAGGAGTATCAGGTCTGCTACCAGCGTCCGCCACGACGCGGCTGCGTCCTTCGGCACGGATTACAGTGGCTGGGCCTTGATCGATTACTGGCGCAGGCCGGGAGAAGCTTCCTGGCTACAACCCGCCGCCCGGGCCAGCCAGCAGCCGCTGGATCTCCGCGATGAGCTGCCTGGCTGGTGGCAAGCCAGGCAGGTCGACCTCGGTCTGGGGATCGTGGCCTTCGGCGATGCCCTGCCATCGGCGGAGCGCTATCTCGATGAACCCGGGGTCGGTGAACACCCAGAACCGGCCGGCGGCGACGGCGTCCGCCACGAGGTCGGCCACGGCGGCAGGCGCCATCCCTTCGTCGACTGCGCGCTGGAGGTGCGGAACTGTCACCTCGGCGGTCGCCGCTGGCACAGGAACCTCACCCAGGCCGTCTGGCCAGTTGCGTTCCGCGTCGCCGATGCCGGTGCGAACCCAGCCCGGACACAAGACACTGACCCCAACGGGGAGCCCCGCCACCTTCATCGCCGTGTAGAGGTCTTCGGAGATAGCCACCACGGCGTGCTTGGCCGCGTCGTAGGAGGGACTAGCTGCCGGGATCAGCCCGGCGACGCTCGCCGTGTTGACGATGTGGCCTTCGCCCTGCGCGGCCAGCAGCGGCAGGAAGGCCCGTACCCCGTGGATGACTCCCCACAGGTTGACCCCCAGGACCCACCTCCATGCGGAGACTGGGCCGAACCACGGGTCGGCATGGCTAGCCACGCCCGCGTTGTTGCACACCACGTGCACCGCTCCGAAGCGATCAGCCGAAGCAGCCGCCAAAGCCTGCACCGCTGCCTCGTCGCTCACATCAGTAGGCACGGCGAGCGTCCTGGCGCCCAGGCCCGCGATCCTTTGTGCAGCAGCCCGCAACGCGGTTTGCTCGACGTCGGCCAGGACCACGTCGAGCCCGGCGCGGGCGAAGCGCTCGGCCAGCGCCAGGCCGATACCGCTCGCAGCCCCGGTGACGACGGCAACCTTCCCCGCGGTCAATTCCATAGCCTGCCCCTATCAAACGTGGCCTCACGCTACACCCGATCGGCTTTGCCTGACACCGGCCCCGGACTTGCCAAAGGCAGTGAAGGCTGCAGAACTCGCCAGCCTACAGAGCACCGGCGAATTCCGATGGCTTCCCGGACAGCATGAATTTTGACCAGCGGTAACCCGGCCGGCACGACATGGCCAGGCCGATACGCGATATCTACATCTGCGCCGTCATTCCTGGGCTCATTCGGCGATCGCCGCGCAACCCAACGGCGGATAGGGAACGCAACCAGCGACGGCCATTGATGCGCCGCACCAACGTCCTTTCTATGCCGCATGTGGTTCGTGACGGCTTGGCTCAAGTGGATGGTAACGATCGCGGGTCGCGGCGAAGCGGGTGATCGGCGGGAACCTCTACCAGCACGATCCGGACGCCATCGGGATCTTCTATCCACAGCTCGGTCAATCCCCACGGCTCAGTTGCGGGCTTGCGCAGAACCCGGGCGCCCGCCGCGGCCAGCCGCTCGTGCTCAGCATGAACATCCCGCACCTGCAGCCAGATCATCATTGATCCTCCGGCTGGCCCGGCCGGGTGTCCGGACACTTCCAGCAACCCCGGGCCGAGGAAGAACACCATCCCGGGGTCATCGGGGGGGCCGAACTCGCGGAAGACCGCCAGCCCCAGCACGTCGCGGTAGAAACGGCGGCTTCGATCCAGGTCGGCGGGGCACAGCAGAATCCGGCTGCTCAAGACGTCCACGCTGCCATCCTGACAATGGCGGCACCCACCATGGCTATTTTCTGCCGGCCGAGGGAGCCAGCGATAAGGCGGTCGCGCTGTTCAGTTTCCCCAGCCTCGCCGCCTACGAGCAGTACCGCGCGCGGTTCGGCGCAGATCCCGACTTCATCGAAGCAGACCGCATCAGGGACGACAGCCGCTGCGTGCTTCGCTACGAGCGGACTTTCATGCGCCCAGTCCTTCCCGGGCACCCGGCACAGCAGGCAACCTGACGCCACAACGCGCGGTCAAGCGAAGATCGGGAACCAGTCGCTCGCCATGCGCTTGTGCCGCGCAGTGGCCGCGCCGGCGCGGGTCGGCTGCTTCCTGAGTCTTATCATCCAGAAATTGTCAGACCGAATGATCAGACCGGACGCTCCCGCGGGAGCGTCCGATCATCATGCCGCCGTGCGCGTTGTCCGCAGGTTACCCATGCCTGGCGGTCACTTTCGGAAGCCGACACTGAGCAGCCGGCACTGATACGTGTCGGCGATTCAGCGCAGTGTTGCTGCTGTGTGCTGGCGTGCTCGCCGTTGGGGGTGTGTAAGCCCGCCCGCTAGCATCGAACGGCAGCTGCATGGTCACGAAATGGAGGGACCTCATGGCGGCGGCTCCGGCGGGGATCAGCGTGATGCGGCAGACGATGGACCGGCAGGCTCAGGCGCTGGCGGGGATCTTGGATGATGACGCGCCGGTCATGGCCGTGGCTGAGCGGCTGCGCGGCCGCCGGGTGCTGGCGATCGGCACCGGAACGAGCTGGCATGCTGCCAGCCAGGCCGCTGCGCTACTGCGCGCGGCCGGGATCGATGCCTCCGCCGCCCAGTCAGCTGATGCCGCTATCGACGGCCCCGTTCCGGGTGAGGACGGCGCGCTGCTGGCCTTTAGTCACACCGGCGCCAAGCGGTACACCGCTCAGGCTGCCCAGCGCGCCCGGTCGCAGGGCGCGGAGGTCATCCAGGTCGCGGGCGTGGGCGTCGAGGGCGCTGACCTGGTTACCGTGGAGCGGGAACGCTCCTCGGCCTACACGGCCAGCCACCTCGGGGCGCTGCTGCGCGCGGCCCAGCTGGCGCGGGCGCTGGGCGCGGACCTTCCCGGGCTCGGGGAAATCCCGTCGGTGGCAGACCGTGCTCACCGTGCCCAATACGAAGATGGTCAGCTGGCGCCTGCGCCGGCGCGGCTGATGGAGTTCATCGGCGGCGGGATAAATCAGTGGACCGCCGCCGAGGGGGCGCTGAAGATCCGCGAGGCCGCGTACGTGGCGAGCGAAGGCCTCGGGGTGGAGCAGTTCCTGCACGGGCCCTCGGTGGCCGTGGGCCGGCCGGACCGGCTTGTCGCCCTCGATGGCGGCGGCACCTGGTCGGCGAGGATCGCCGAGGTGGCACAGGCCGCCGAAGCCTCCGGCGTTCCGGTGACCCGCATTGTCCATGACGGGCTGGGAGAGCTGCTGTCGATCTTTCCGCTGACGGTGGCGGTGCAGCGCATCGCGCTGGAGGCGGCCGAGACGCTCGGCGTCAACCCGGACACCTTCGGGCTGGATCTGCCCGAACGCCAAGCCTGGGAGCGCATCGAACTATGAGCAGGCGGCCCCAAGTCGTGCCGAACTTCGCGGCGACGCGGCCGTCCGGTTGTATGTCGCGCAGGCGAGTTCATGGGAGGCCCACGTCCCCGGCCGCCACCCCGTCCACGGTCGCGGGGTGGACACCCGCCAGCCCGCCGACCCGCTTCAGCTTGAGCGGAGCTTGCTGCTGCCTTCCTTGCCGCGCGGGCGATGGTGGCGCTGCTCTCGGTAAGACGGGCGGCCTATGTTCGCAACGGCTTTCGCCTCTGAAGGCAGCGCATGCACCGCAGCGAACCAATCGGCCCGAATCCGGCCTAGCTTGGGTTCCCCATGCCGCAGCCTCGATGACCGACCCCTCCGGGTTACCGAGGGCGGGGTGCCTTCAGTCCCAGGCGCCGTTGCTCGATGATCAGGCAGCGATCTTCTACGTAGAGCAGCCCGGCTTCCTCAGCGATGGCACGGGTCTCCTGCGAGGCGATGCCCAGCTGCAGCCACAGGGCCGTGGCGCCCGCTGCCACAGCCTGGCGGCCGATATCCGGCGCCTGTTCCGACGGCCTGAATACATTGACCAGGCCGATCTGCCCGGGGACATCCGAGAGCCTCCGGTAGACGCGCTCGCCGAGGATGGCATCAGCGTGCAGGTTGACCGGGATGATGCGCCAGCCCTGCTGCTGCATGTGCGCGGGCACAAAGTGCGGCGCCTTCGCCCAGGTGACACTCGCGCCTACGACGGTGATTGTGTCGTAGGTCGTAAGGATGCGCTCAACGATGGTATCGGTATCAGCCACCTAGCTCACCGTACTGCCCCGTGCCGGGCGGCCGCGTCGGCACCTGCGGCAATGACCCGGGAGCCCTCGTGATGGTCATCGCTGGGTCTTCTGCCGTTTCCGGGCTTGAGGGATCAGCGGCAGAAGCCGGACCGCTCACAACAGGTCGTCCGGCAGACCGCACCGAACCAGGAATGGCAGCGAGCGGGCCGCCCTACAGCGTTCGCCCGGCAGCAGTGATTCTGCAGTGCCACAAGCTCGTCGAGCGCGAGGTCGTCATTGGGGGGTTGTCCAAGCGCGGTATCATGCCAGACCTACCGATAGTAGTGAGCCGACGTTTAACCAAGCTCGGAATCGATGTTGCCGTCTGCAAAACCGAACCTTCCCGCTCGAGGACCAAACAAACAATCGGGCTTATGATGATACAATAGTGCACATCAATCAATTCGCGCTGGTACAGAGGGAGTGAGTACAGTGGAGCCGTCAGAATCGCTGCTTCGGCAATTCCTCTATCTGGATGTTCCATTCATGACCGATCTACTGTCGCAGTTGGAGGGTGGCTCGTACGATTCAGAGACCAGAACCACAGAGGAAAAGCGATCGCGGGGCCTGAAAGGGGAGATCGGTATTCCGATTCCCTTCGCGTCCTTGAGGGGAGGTGGCGGCAAGGACAAGATGAGTCGTGAGGAAGTTCAACGTATTGTCGAGCGGACGGATGCCGTTCGGTTCGCGCAGCTCTATGGCATCCTAATGGATCAGACGAAAATTCAAGAACTTTTCGCCACTGACCAGGAGATCTGGGAACAGCTTGAGCCGAGTGAGTTTATAGAGATTCAGGCTACGGTCACTCCGTCGACAGTTGCGAAGACTGTCGACATACTCCTGGCCAAGGGCAAATGGCTGAAGAATGTGTTCGCAGCACTAGGATATGACGCCGCGGAGGACACTCGGTCAACCTCTTCTACTCAATCTCTGCCAGATCAACAAGAGCTAGCAATAGTTGATCCATCGAAGATAAGTACTACGCGGCGCAGACCTGGACCATTCATCATGCAACTGATGGTGTTGCTTGCCCGATTTGATATGATTAAGGCCTTTCCAGAGTTGCTAATAATTGCTTCTCTCGTAGGTTCACCAGACTACAAATTCGTTGGTCACCTAAATAGAAGACATCTGCTAGTTACTAGCCTTGCCGAGCTCACGGGTGAGATGAAGGTCTTCGGTAGGCTGGAACGGAGATTGACAAGTCCATACCGAACTGGTGGGTTGCCGCCCGAAGCAATTGAGCGACTGCAGGCATCCATTGACGATGAGGGGCTAGCTCAAGCTTTGGGAGAGGCAGCCAAACGCTTTCACGTTGAACCCCCCGTCGCTGTATTCCAACCCGTCGCTATCTATCGATGACTTAGTCATGTGCTTCTACAAACAGGAAGATTGGCATCAGAAGGCTGGCTGGATCTGCACCTTCTCACATGTAGGGGCCGCAGACTGGGCTGCTCGGTGTGACACCACTGCGAGCGTCGTAGAACCAACCGGATCTGCCGCGATACGGCCGTGCCTCGAGGAGAACTCCATGCGTCCGGCGAGTACGAGAGTCGTATTGCGTCACCGATGAGCATGGGCCGGCTCCGAATAGCGCCAGGGCGCTGAGCACAATGGACAAGATCAGCGCTGTGGTGCGGGACAGCCACGCGAACGGCAGCAGGGCTTCAGGTGGCCGGTGAGAGTGGCGACCGTGATCACGATCGCGCTGCGGAAGATGCCCGGGGCTCGCGTCGGCTGCCGGTGCAGTTCGTCCTCCATCATGGTGGACAGGCAGCCTTGCCGACTGGCGGGGATGGTGTCGGCGACGCGGCCGATCAACTCCCCGGCGAAGCCCCTGGCGGCGTAAATGTCACGGATCTGCTGCCGCCCGGCTTCGGGCGCGGCGTCGGTCCCGGCCGCCTCCCGGGCCTGTCCGGCCTGGTAACAGTCACGCTCGGAGACCGCCGATGTGCAGTCGGCCGCCCCCTGGAGTCCGACTCGGTGAAGGCAGCGGCGAAGCCAGGCGAACCGGGCGCCTGGAGCCCGTCGTCACGGCCAGCGTCCAGCTCCGCTACCGGCCAGCATAAGTCCGGGGACTGCAGTCGGCGTCGCAGGCGCCCCGTTGCCGGGGACTGCGAAGACGGCACGCCGAAGGTGTGCTCTCCGCAGTCCTGCTGGGGGCAGATGCCACAGTTGAGGATCGCATACGTTGAGACATGGACTATCGCACTTTGGGACATAGCGGCTGCTCGGTGTCGGCCCTTGGCCTTGGGACCATGACCTTCGGCGTGGAGACGGACGAGCCGGGCGCGCATGCGCAGCTCGACCGTTTCGTTGATGCGGGCGGCACGTTGGTCGACACGGCCGATACGTACGGCGACGGCAGGTCGGAGGAGATCATCGGCCGCTGGCTCGCCAGCCGGCCGGCCGACATCACTGAGCCGGTGGTGCTGGCCACCAAGGGCCGCTTCCCGCTGGATGATTCTCCCAACGGTGCCGGGTTGTCCGCGCGGCATCTGACCCGGGCGCTGGACGCGTCGTTGCGCCGGCTGGGCGTCGAGGCGGTTGACCTGTATCAGGTTCATGCGTTTGATCCGTGGACGCCGCTGGAGGAAACGGCGCGTACCCTCGACGGGTTCGCCCGCGCTGGCAAGATCCGCTACTGGGGGCTGTCGAATTTCACCGGCTGGCAGTTGACCAAGGCGGTGCATCTGGCCCGCGCGCTGAATGCTGCCGGGCCGGTGACGCTTCAGCCGCAGTACAGCCTGCTGGTGCGGGAGATCGAGTGGGAGATCGTGCCTGCGGCGATGGACGCGGGCCTCGGGCTGCTGCCCTGGAGCCCGCTCGGCGGCGGCTGGCTGTCGGGCAAGTACCAGCGCGGCCAGCGGCCGTCCGGCGCCACCCGCCTGGGCGAGGACCCGAACCGCGGCATGGAGGCCTACGACCGGCGGGGCACGCCGCGCACCTGGGACGTCATCGACGCGGTGCAGAAGATCGCCGACGAGCGCGGCGTGTCCATGGCCGAGGTCGCGCTGGCGTGGGTGGGCGATCGGCCAGCGGTGGCCTCGACCATCCTCGGCGCCCGCACGGCCGGGCAGCTGGAGACCAACCTTCGTGCCGCTGACTTGCATCTCAGCCCCGCCGAAACCGCCGCGCTCAACGCCGCGAGCGACCCGCAGCCCACCGACTATCCCTACGGCGAACTGGGCATGCAGCAGCGCGACCGCCGCCTCGTCGGTGGTGGCTAGCCCCAAGGCCGTGTAGTTGAGAGGCGGCCCAGACGCCCGAACGCCGCGAGCCGCGAATATCCGGCGATCTGCCGCCCTGCAGCCGTATCAAGATGTGGACCTAGGGCGGGACAGTGATGGTCTGCTGGGAGCAGCAGACGGGGCTGTGACCGGGCGGGTTGAGTATCTGGGGCCGCTGGTAGTCCGGTGCCATTGACCCGGGCCGTAGCGGGCAGCGGAGCTTTCCCATCACGGCCGGGCACATGACCCGGTGGCAGGCACGGAGCAGGAACCGGCCGCCGCCGCGGAGGACCCGCCGGGCCTCGCGGGCGTAGCGGTGCCTGTCCGCGGGCGCCAGGTAGTGAAACAGCCCCTGTCCAGCAGGAGATCGGCGCTGGCATCAGCCAGCGGGAGGCGCAGCACGTCAGCCAGGATGAACCGGGCAGCCGGATTCGAATCCGAACGCTTCCGTCAGCCAGGCCAGGGCGGCGCCTACGTCGCGGTAGGTCAACGAGGGATACACCGCACCTCGTCGATCAATCCGGCCTGGAAGGCCTGACCGGCGATGTTGCCGGGGTTATCGACACGTCTCTGTCGCCGGCGGCGGCTTGCGCCTGGGCTATTGCGCTGTTCAGGCCGTCGGTGACGAAGGTGAACGGCGCGTCCGGGTAGGGCCAGTCGGTCGGCGGCTGATGGGTCACTACGAAGACCGCATTACCCACGGCCGGGCGGCCGTTCCAGCCGTTGGTCAGGTCGAACAGGCGGCGGCCGATCACGTCGGCGCCGATAGCCGACCATGCGGCATGCAGATATTCGGCACTGGCTGGGGATGTGTGGAAGTCGGGGTGACCGGTGACCTCGGCGTTTCCGGTGTTATACCAGTCGAATAGCGGGCCGGCTTGATCGTTTGTGTCGGCGATGAAGCCGTCGAGTCACATGGAAGCCTGGGCGATCACTTTTCCCATCCCGGCACCTTTCCCTTCATTGACTTGCTCTTCTGGGTTGCGCATTTCTATCGAGGCGTGCACGAAGTCGGTGTTCCGGTCTGCAGTCGTTAACAACGATTCTGTCGCAGCTGCCGCGTAATTCAGACCTCGCGCCGCCTCCTATTCCGTGTGGCCAGCCGGCCGGGAAGGCGAGGTGGCGGCGCGTGTTGACCGCGTTGCTCTTCCTTATGGCCGCGCTGGTGGTCAGCGTCGCTGCGGTCGTCGTGAGGTTCGCCCGGTCGCTGGGTGAGGAGCGGCTGCCGGACTGTCGCTATCTCATGTTCCGCCCCGCCCCCCGAACTAAGAGCCTGTTGATAAAGGACATCAGGTGCGGGTGAAGCTGGCGTAACCCGTATCGATCTGGCCGGCCGATGACCCATGACCTGCGGGCGATGTGCGACGCGGTGTTCTACGTGGTGCGCGACGGCGTCGAGTGGCGGGC
>WNFY01003299.1_pt1 | contig 28348 bp, 29 predicted proteins | sample 5400091 | NCBI WGS metagenome assembly WNFY01 (sample SAMN13153364, study PRJNA577476) | soil metagenome | isolation source: 60 cm soil or saprolite under grassland replicate 1 | place: USA:California | collected 2016-06-15 | reverse complement strand
GCCGCGTAACACATCGATCGTTGTGAGATGGACATGAAGCCGGGCCGCCGCCGGCTGGAGCGCAACCGCTTTGCGCAAGGCCGCCTCGGCTTCGTCGTAGCGGCCGCCGCCAATCAGAATGCGGGCGAGATTTAAATAGCGAATCACACCTAAGGGATCGAGAGCCAGCGCCTGTCGCGCCACGTTCTCCGACTCCGCCAGCTGGCCTTGCGCACCGAGGAGGATACAGAGCGCGGCTTTCGGTCCAGCGTCAGCCGGGGCCAGTTTTTCGGCCGCGCGGAGTTCGGTTTCGGCTCCGGCAAAATCAAGATCCGATGTCAGCAGTACGTAGCCGAGTGCTTCGTGCGCAGCGGAGAGATCGGGCGCGAGCGACAAGGCAGTTTGGGCTGCGTTCCTCGCCTTGGCAAAAGCTTCTTTGGCTTCGGCTCCACCACCCAGCCACGTAGTCCCCAGTTGTCGCCATGCGCCGGATAAATTCGCATAGGCGAGTGCGTAACGCGGATCGAGCCGGATGGCCTCGCCATAAAATTCCGTCGCCTTGCGCGTGCCTTCTTCTGTGCCGAGACGGAAGTAGAACGTTCCCTGCTGTAACGCGTTGTAAGCGGCGAGATTGTCGTTCGACGGCGCGGCGTCTGACTTTGCCGGCGCGCCGAGAAGCTTGATCTTAAGCTGTTCGGTCACCGCGGTGGCGATCTCGCTCTGGACGGCGAAGACATCCTTCAACTCGCGGTCGTACGTCTCGGACCAAAGCGCGAGCCCATCCTCGGCGTTGATCAATTCGGCAACGATGCGGACGCGATCGCCTTGTTTGCGCACGCTGCCTTCGAGCAGGGTCGCCACTCCCAACTTCTCGCCAATCGTACGGCTGTCGTCGGACTTTCCTTTAAACAGAAACGATGAGCTTCGGCCGATGATTTTGAGGCCGGGAATCTTGGCGAGGACAGCGATAAGTTCCTCCGACAGGCCATCGGAAAAATAGTCATTCGCTGCGTCGCCGCTGGTATTGACGAGCGGCAAAACCGCAATCGACTTCGCATTGCTGGTAGCTTGCCCGGAATCGCGTCGAAGCACAGTACGGTCCAGCACGAAGTAGCCGATTGCCGTCACAAGCAGAAAAGCCAGCACGTAATTCATCTTGCGATCCATGCCCACCCTCTCGCGTTGCATGGCGTGGCTTTCGCCAGTCGCTGGTAGGTCGTCGGTTCGCACGATGCCCTTCGGTGTGATGTCGAAGAGCCATGTTAAAATAAGGGTAATGGGAAACCCGGCGACGATCACCAGCACGATAATTCGCTGCGCCAGTGCGGACACTTCGAAAATCGGAAAGACCTGCGTGACGATCTGGACGACGAGCCAGCCGGCCACGGCATAGGCGGCGCCGACCTTGTAGACATGGCGGCGCTGCAACTCGGCGAAGAAATTCGGGAGATTCACGGCGAAGCCCTACCGTGGTTTGACATGTATATTTTCGCAACAGGCGCCGGGAAGGCGGCATGACTGTCGAGACTAATTCAAAATCCTGAAATCTGATCCACCTTCGCCAATGCTACAGCGCGACCCACCACGGCGGGTTCGTCCCTTGGCGAACAGGTGACAGTTGAGAGTTGATAGCGGCAACGGATTCTACGAAGGAAAAGGGAAGAAGGATCAATTATGAATTACGAGAGCAAATTTCAATGCATGATGACGTGACACGGAGAACGTTTTTGGGCGCGATTTCTGCCGGTGCAGCTAGTGTTTTAACCGGAGGATTCTACGAATTATGAAGTAGGAAGGGAAATTCAATGGATAACGATCTAACACGGCGAACATTTTTGGCGGCACTTTCCGCAAGCGCAGCTGGCGTTCTAACCGGCGGGTTACACAGAATTCTCGCGGCGGTTCCGGGGGCGAGCGGGAGCATGAGCATGAGTAAGAGCAAGACGTTCCTGCTCGGAGGGGATCTATTGGTCAACCGGCTCGGTTTTGGGGCGATGCGATTGACGGGCGAGGGGATCTGGGGTTGGCCGCCTGATCGCGAGAACGCGAAGAAAGTTTTGCGGCGCGCGGTCGAGCTGTGTGTCAATTTCATCGACACCGCCGATGCGTACGGTCCGGAAACGAACGAGCTCCTCATTGCCGAAGCGTTGCATCCTTATCCGAAAGGATTGGTGATCGCGACCAAAGGCGGTCAGACCCGGCCCGGTCCGGGACAATGGGAACAGGACGGTCGGCCGGAATATTTAGCACAAGCCGTCGATAAAAGTCTCAAGCGATTGAAACTCGAGCGGATCGATCTGTGGCAATTGCATCGGATCGATCGCAAAGTGCCGGTTGAAGAATCCTTAGGCGCAATCAAGAAGGCGCAGGATGCCGGAAAAATTCGGCACGTTGGATTATCGGAAGTGACGGTGGCGGAAATCGAACAGGCGAAAAAGGTCATGCCGATTGTCAGCATCCAGAACCGGTACAACATCACCGACCGCGAGTCGGAAGCCGCGCTCAACTACTGCGAGAAAGAAAAGATGGGATTCATTCCGTGGGCGCCGATTGGTGGGAGTGGGAGCCGTTCGTTAAGCAAGGCGGGCACTGCGTTGGAAGCCGAAGCGAAACGTCACAATGTCAGCGTCGTGCAACTGGCGCTCGCGTGGCTGCTGCAAAAATCGCCGGTCATGTTGCCGATCCCAGGCACATCGTCACTCGCGCATCTCGAGGAGAACATGGCCGCAGCGAAACTCCAGCTCAGTCCGGATGAGTGGAAGACGATTGAAGATTTGGCGCGGCCACACGGAATCTTGTAATCCCGTCGATCAAGACCACATCGCATCTCGATTCAGCGTGCTTCGAGATCGCGTGCGAAAAAACGTAGGAAACAAAAGGAGAAATCCGGAAGTAGAAAATGTCCTGGTCGAGACTTCCTGTTTCGCTGCGGGCGATCATGTCCGGTCTTGTCGTTGCGCTGGTTGCGGCCAACGTGTGGCCATTATTACTGGTGAGCCTCGGCGCGCCACTCGCGGCGATCTGCGAAGCGATTTTTCTTTCCCTTTATATTTGGTGGGCCGCCGGCGGCGGGCCTCCGCGCTCGACACAAGACTCTCGCGCTTTCGCGTTCCGCCGCCGCGCTCTGTCACCCGCGCAATGGTCCTGGAGTATTGTCGCCGCGCTTTTTTTCGCGGTGACGATCCACGCCGCAATCGTTTTGCTGTTTCGTTTTGTTCCGTTTCCGCAAGAAGCCTTCCGCCACGGATACGATCTAGCGTTCATTCCTTCGCTGCCATTGAAGTGGCTGGCGGTCATTGTCTCGGCGGCGTCAGCGGGGATTTGCGAAGAAACCGGGTTTCGAGGTTACATGCAGCGTCCAATCGAGCAGCGTCAAGGAGCGCCGATCGCAATTCTCGTTTCGTCACTGTTCTTCACGTTGCTGCATCTAAATAAGACTTGGGCAACGCTCGGGATGGTTCCCGTTGTCTTTTGCGCAGGCGTGCTGCTCGGGCTTTTGGCATGGTCATCCGGCTCGCTCATTCCGTGCATGATCGGCCACGTCATAATGGACATTGGGCTCTTCGCCTATTGGTGGACTGGCATCGCGGGCGATTTCACTGCGCGACCGATCACCGAGACGGGTATCGATCTGCTATTCGTGTTCGCGTGCGTTGTGTTCGCGGTTTCGCTTCTTGTCGTGCTGCACGCTATCTCCAGACTCAAGCGAACGAAGGTGACCTGCCTCCGCGAAGGCTTCGACGTGGCAAGCAGAAATCGGAGTTCAAAGCATCGGTAAAGACTGTTTGGATTTGGGCGGCAGAGGCCTAAGAAAGTACGAAGTAGGAGGTAAGAATGGAGTGAATGGGATAAGCGACATAGAAGGTAAAGACGTAAGGGTAGCGTCGAGCGAGTGTGGGCAACGAGTGAGTTTCAATTGATTGTTGAGAGTTATTGCGCGGCGAAATTGTGGAGACGGCCTACCCTCAGGCCGTTTTCGTTTCGTTTATCGATTCAACGGCGTGAGGGCACGCCGTCTCCAACGGTGCGAAACCTGAGAATTGGTTCGAGCTCGCGGAGCGAATCCGACTTCGTGCTTGGCACTTCATTGTTTTGCTGGTGAAATTTTATTATGACCAAGAAATTCATGAGTCTACTGACGGGGATGGCCGTCATCAGCGGCGCGGCGACGCTCTTTGCCCAAGAGGGCCCAAAGCCACCGAACGGGGGCGAGGGAACGCTGATGCTTGAGGATAAGAACTATCCACTGACACACGCGCTTGCCTATGAGACGACGATCAACGAGGAGGATGCGATCGCGGTGGTTTTGAGCGGGCAGGCGGTTTCCAGTGAGGACCTCAAGAAGTCGCAGCAAGCGGAAAAAGATGGCGGCTTCGCTGATTTCAAGCGGCCATTCCTCGTTTTGGATTTTGCGAAGACGGGGGAGCTCAAGTTCTGGAGCGCTGCTGCTGGCGGCACGTCCATCGGGAGGCGGGGCGCCGGAAAGGCGACAGGGGAGCTGAAACTTCAAGACGGCCGGGTGAGTGGCAAAGCCAGCCAGCCGAGGGACACCGAAGGGATGTTTCCGACGGCCTTTGACGTCCGTTTCGACGTGGCGTTGCTTCGTGCCGGCGAATCGCTCCCGGCCACCGTCAAAAAGAAACCCGGTCCCGCCGCTAACGTGAAGCCGTCGATGACAGGCTTGTTCAAGGGGAACGGCAAAGAGGCGAAGCTGGCTCACGTGTCGGCACATTGGCGCGAGCCCTTTAACGATCAGCCGTCGATGGTGGTGGTGTTCACTGAAAAGGACCATTCCAAAGATAAGAAGCCAGACTTTAATGCCGGGTTCGGCAAGTTTGGCAGCGCACTGATCATCTCGCTCCATGAAGACGGCGACATCTTTGGCTGCCAGGTGGTCCACACCGCGCATCAGAAGCAGGGCTTCAGCTCGATCGGGTCGATCAAGACGAACAACTTCAAATTCGAGGATGGCAAAGTGGAGGGTGAACTTACGACTGATGGCCAGGTCGATACGTTTGGCGAGACGTGGGAGGTCAACCTCAAGTTTCTCGCGCCGCTTGGAGAGATCCCAAAAGAGTTTCAGGTCGCCGATTCGAAAAAGCCCGAAGAGGACGCAACGGACGAGCCGGAAATTACCAAGCTGACGACCAAGCTAAGCGAAAAAGCCGCGCCCGAGCCGGCGAAGGATGAACGCAACGTCAAGGACCTGGCACTCACGAAAGATGCGTCCGACGTCGAGTACAACCAGCTTGTTGAGCACGTCCTCTTCAAGAGCAAGACGAACGTGAAGAGCGTCTGTGCCGAATTGGCAGCAAATCTCAAGGCCCAGGGCTGGACCAAGGACGGCAGCGATCTGGTGACGGCGGCCTCCTCAATATTGAAGCGGAAACGGGGAGACGCTGAGCTCACGATCTTCGTGAAGCCGGAGAGCGGAGGGAGCCAGGTGCAGATTTTCACCGAGGGCCTCTCCTGGGACGAAAAGTAAGCCCGATTGGTTTTCTAGAATAAACCGCTGTAGCCACGGCCCTGTGGGCCGTCCCTTATGTGAAAAGCACCGCCGGAAGCAGACCGGCCACAGGCCGGTGGCTACAACATTTGTGAAATGGATTTAATATTTGCGAATTGTTTCGGCTCGGCCGGCCGGATCTTAATTTGGGCCGGCCAGCCTGATCGAGACGGTTCTGAATGGGAAATTTCCCAGGATCCTAACGACGAAAAATTAAACCGAGCACGAAACCTATTCCGAGTGCGGTAAAGACCGCCTTCGTCGGGTTCTCGCGGATGTATTGCTTGCTGTCGTCCTGAAAACTGCGGACGCGATGAACCGCATCATCCCATACGTCTTCTGCGCGGCCCAGATATTCATTGGCCATTGCGCCTTCCGCCGAGCCGAGATCTTCGGCCGCTCTACGGGTGTGCGTCGCGCTGCGCTCTGCTTTTTGTCTTGCCTGCGGCGGAACCGCAGGCCCTTGATCCATTTGATTTTCGTCAGCCATAGATCTCCCTTCTTTACGCGTTGTTTAAGCTTTCGGTGCCGATGCTTCGCTGACGGTGTTGATATCCTCAGCGCCGGCAGTTTTGAAAATGTCCTTTGCCCGATCAACGTCTTCGCTTTCATCCGTGTGCACGGCAATCAGGTAATTCCCCTTTTTCAACTTCTCCTCATAGCGCTTTGCCTCGATCTCCGGAATGCCGAAACCGATCAAAGCGCCGACGACTCCGCCGGTCGCCGCTCCGACGGCCGCGCCACTAAGCGCCGCCATAATTGGACCCGCCGCGATAAATGGACCGACGCCGGGAATTGCCAACGCGCCAATTCCTGCCAGCAACCCGATCGCGCCGCCAGTGATACCTCCGGCAGCTGCACCGGTCGTTGCGCCCTCCGGCGCCTTTGTCGCTTTAACGTGACCAACGTCCCGCGTGCCGCCTGTATCAGGCATGAGCACTGAAATTTCTGAGGCTGCGAAACCTTGAGCTTGGAGCTGCTCGACAATTCGCTCAGCTTGGCCGTGTGTAGTTGCAATACCGAATACTGATTTAGACATAATAATTTTCTTTCGTTTGTGTGAGGTTGTTTGTTAATTCGATCCTTTGACGTCGAGTTGATTGTCAATCTGGGCGACGCCAGCCGCTGATTTTGTAATCTGATCGATTTTTGCTTTTCTTGCGCAGTCTTAACGGGTCCACGGAGTGTGACGTGCCCGTTGGCGGTAATTATTTTGATGTTCTTCGCAGTCGTTGAAAGCTCGCTGTCTTTCATTAGCGCCTGCCGAATCGCCTGCGTGATTTTTAAATCAGCCGGACTGTTTGACTGGTCGCCAGATGTTTTGGTTTCACCGGAGCGATCGCGCTCGTTTGTTGCCGTGTTATCGGGTTGCGCCTTCTCATCGCCGGCCAATGCCGCTAGGTTAAATGCGCTGAGACAAGCTAAAGCGACTAAAGTTCCTTTCATGGATCCTTTCGTTTGAATTGGGTGTGTCGGAATTATCGATCGCAACTCGTACCCCCACAGGTCTTATTTATTTAGCCGCGACGTTGATCACGGATTTGGCCAACTTCGTTAGCTTTTTGTCGGTATCTGATTCTTCGGTCAAGGTAGTCTGAAGTAACTGCGCACCTTGCCGATCCCCCAGCAACTCGGCGTATGTCCGGGCGCATCCGTAACCGGCCATCTCATAGTGCTCAACGCGCTGCGCCGCAGCAATTAGCCCGGCATCGCGCACTTCATCTTCCGCATCTTCTTTGATCATCTCGTCTCCTTCTTTAAGCAAACCCTCCATGCCCTCACATTTCGGGCCGCGGGTTGACTCATCGTGTCCCGTCAAAATCTTTTCGAGACGCGCCGCGTGTTCCTTCGTTTGTTCCAAATGTTCTTTGAATCCCGCCGCAAGCTGTTTGTTACTCGCGGCTTTAACCATTTTCGGCAGCGCTTTTATAATCTGGTTCTCTGCGCTGTAGAGGTCTTTGAGTTCGTGAATGTAAAGGTCTTTGAGTGTTTCTAGTTTCATATGTGTGGATTTAAGTAGTTAGTCTTGTTCGCACCTGAGTCTTCGATGAAGCGGGCTCGCTCCCAAATTCTTTATGTGCAACCCCGCAGCAGAAAGATCAGGAGCAAAATCGGAATCGGAATTCCGAGAAGCCAAAGTAAAATGTACCCAGTCGCCGCCGCTTGTTTGATTTTGTTCGTTAACCGCATCTCTGATATCCTTTCATTAACGTTATTGATTAGGAACCGTTCGTTGTGTGCAGGAACCTGCTTTGATCGTTGAAAACACACAATCGGGACGACGGATGATTGTCTAATCAGACAAAATCCTATTGGACATGCGACAAAGCCTCTACGGGTGTTGTCGGCATGCATGAGGCGCAAACCTCAATGCGACTCGTCGTTCAACCGGCGGCGGAACATGTTAGCAGCCTAACACAGCGCGGAGGCGACACGGCGCATCAATAGCTGTGCGCGTGAAGAGGGATCAAATCTAATTCTGCAGAACGTTAAATCTGGGAGAACCGATTCCCCAATATCCGAAATGGAAACACTTAAGCACGTTGCTCATCCGGAGAAAATCCTTAAGAGACATGAACACGCCATTCCACTAACCTTGGGAATTCCTTCATATGCAATTCGTACCCTTACGATGCCTTTAAACGGCGACGTTTTGAGTCGCGCGGCTTTTTTTGCGGTGCGCGCAATACGATTCTAGAGGACAAACGCGTGTCAGCCTTCAGAAATTTCCTCATGAGGGCGAGTGCGGAATCGTTTTCTTTCTTCGTGTTTGACACCGTGCAATCCGAGGGCACAAACAAGTTGAAGTCGCGCATGTAGGCATCATTGGCCGTGGAAAGAACGCAAAAATTTCCAGCAATGCCGGTGAGGATTAACGTCTGCGTTTCCAGATAGCGAAGAAGGGTCTCGAGCGTGGTAGAAAAAAATCCAGAGGGCTTCGGCTTGAGCACGAAATAATCGCTTTCTTCAGGCCGCAATAATTTCACGATGTCCCGGGCGCGCCCATGCCGCGCACAGTGCTCGACCGTACGCCGGAAATCGGATTTCCACCGCCCGAAATTGTCATTTACATAAATTACCGGCACCCCCGCTTTTTGCGCGCGCCGTTTCAAGCGTAAGAGATTGCCGGCGCGCGGCAACCCACCCGCGAGGATATCATCCAATCCCTCGACTCCGCTGGAGTGATGTTAGAAAAGCGACTCTTTTTTCACCGGCAATTTAATTCTGGAATTGCAATTTTGAAAGAGCGCTCGCTCCGAAATTGCATCCGTTGTTTACAGAACGGTCTTCGGATAACCTTCCACTCTGAAGTTGCGGTAGCCCTCCCTTCGTGCCAAGGAATTCGTTGTGCGGCCGCTTCAGATCGGCCGAAACATAAGTTGATCCTTATTTTTGAATTGTTTGGCGAGCGCAGCCTTCATTGGATGTAACGCGATAGGCTGATCGCAAAAGACACTGGCCGACATAAGGCACACATAAAAAACTTCTCGGTGCACCTACCTGGCGGGCACGAGAACGGTGAGTGCTCTGGAGACGAAATCGATCTCGGCGCTCCTGCCTAGATTGACTGTTTCTCCATCGAGGATCGCAGGGATGTCTTTGCTTGATTGGACAGCTACCCGCTTTGTTTTGGTGAGGAGTATATTTCTGTCATTGCGCCATTTGCCAAACGCGGCCGCGGTGGCAAGGCCGATCACTTCAGCGGCGCTTTCCACATCAATGACAGCGGCTTCAAGCGCTTGCTCCGATTCGGACATTCCTTCCGATATGAGTGGGCAGATAAGGGCTACGGCTTCAGCTTCACCCTTTATCCTCTCTGAAATGAGATACCGCACTTTCGTTTCAAACATGTTTTGAAAAGCGACGCCCCCCTTTTTGATAGCATCAACAATCTCTCCTTCGCGTATGGACTCGCGGGCTTCTGCCCAAAGCGAAGGTGCCCCCACAATTGCGGCGATAAAAAATCGCTTGTCCGCGACACGACTTCCGGAAAGTACTCTTGTCGCGGGAGCAGCGAGCGTTTTTTTGAGCGCGTCTTCCCACGACACGTCTCCATACAAGACTTGAGCGAGCATATTGAGCGTCCCCCCGGGAAGCGGGATCAGATGCGGACCTTCTTCGGTGCATCCTTCTGCAGCTGTCCGGATGGTGCCGTCGCCCCCGAGCACGACAAGCAGGTCTAGCGTCTGCCCGGCCGCTTCTGCACAAAACATCGTCATTTGGTCTGCCCTTCCGCACCACATCCTTGGCTTGCCAATGCCCGCAACTTTGAGAGCATTAAGCATCTTCTCCTCAGATTCCAAATCGCAGCTCCCGCTTGAGGTGTTGATGATGGCCCCGACTTGCAATTCTGATAAGCGGATGGGGTTTGATTCCATATCGCAATATAGCAGGCAGTATATTTTGTCCGATTTTGCGTCTACGGAGATTTCGTTTTTTGTCTTGATCGCGCGCTATAACCCGACAAAACTCACCGTAAATCGCATCGCCTAACGCTGTGCGATCCAAGGCGAAACCGCGAGAGGTACAAACGGAGCATTGATGATTGACGAGCACATCGAGAAGACCAAATCCGTTGTTGAGTCTGCCGAAAATATCCCGGCCGATAAGAAAGCCGAGTTGCTGGGCTTGCTGTCGAAGCTCAAACCAGCCATCGCCAAGGTTTCGGAGACTCATCACGACGATGCCCGGAGCATCGCGCGCCTGGTAGAGGCTTCGGCCCATGAAACGATTCGCGCTCAGCAGAAACCGGAACCGACCAAGGGACATTTGCACGACCTGAAACAATCCGTGCGAAACTTTGAAGCATCGCATCCGGACCTCGTCGCGTTTGTGACTGAATATACCGGGTTTTTGTCCGCGATGGGAATCTGAGAATCCTCGAAGACCAAGCCTCGGCTGCATTCGCCCAAACTTCCGCCAACGCGCGTGCTTTTGCGTGACAAGACGGCACGACAATTGAAGACGCTAATGGATCGTCTTCGGCTTCAGGACCGGCCAGGATTTTTTGGAACCGTGGGTTGCTTCGAAGCGGGTTTCATTCAACGTGTCCGCAAGTCGAAACGGTGATGCTGTCATCGGCTTAGTCGACAGTTACGAGAGCGTCGACGCTCTGCGCGACAGAAACTCCGGCGAAATTATCACGCGCAGTCTGTCGCATCGTAAGCCGTTCATACTGCATGCACACAACATCTCTGAAATTGATTGTCCGCTCACAACTGCTTTTGCGCGATCGCGCGGGCGCGACGTACGCCCGAACACGAGATCAAGCTTTGTCACCCTCCGTTGAAACCGGATCGCAGAAAGCTCGACGCGGTCAAAGCTGCGCTCCGGTGCTTCGTTTAGCAGATGCTGGCCAGCTACGGCATTACGGTATGAGTTCCCAAGTATCGTTTAAAGGCACCTCACTGTTTTGTCCGCCGAAGATAATCACATGGCCTGAGGCAGGGTCATAGGCACTGCCGGCACCTTCACGCGCCGGAGGCGACTGACTCGTCAGCAGTTGTTTCCAATTGGAACGGCGCCATCCCCATGTGCTGTTCTGGTCTACGCCACCGCTTCCACCGCCGAAGAGAACAACTGCATTCAGGTGCGGATCGAAAGCGGCGGAGCCTCCGTACACCAATGTAGGTTGAGTACGCGGGGACTGCAGAGTCCATGTCGTGCCATCATAAGTCCAGGTGTTGAACGGATTGACGTCGGCAAGGCCGCCGAACATAACTACTTCACCAGTGGAATTATTCAGGCCAACGGCGGCTGAAGAGCGGGCATACGGAAGCGTTGCTGGAAACAACTGATTCCAGTCTAAGCCATTCCATTGCCACATAGTCCCCTGGTAGAAACGCCCATCGAATCCGCCAAATAGGTCGACGCTGCCGTTCGGGTCGGTAAAGAGCATAGGACCTGTGACAGCCGTTGGAGAATGCGCAGGTCTGACCTGTGTCCATTGGGAAGCTGTACCGTCCCAAAGCCAAGTATCTCCCAAATAATTTCTGCCGTTGAATCCGCCGAAGAGCACTACTTTCTGTGTAACAGCGTCATAGGCGATTTGGGCATTAGTACGCGCAGGAGGCGAGGGAAGGGTGGCCACTTGCGCCCAGGTAATTCCGTCGAATGTCCAGGTATCGTTCAAATATGCCGTGCCGTCGAACCCGCCGAACATAATTACTTTCCCGCTGGCGCGGTCGTAAGTCATCGCCGGATACGAGCGTGGCGGAGGAGAAATAGGAGGGCAAAGCTCGATCCAGCCGGTGGCGTGAGGACCAGCGGCCTTCGCGCTTGAGCCACCTAATATCGCAATGCAGGACCAGATGATGATGAGAAACGAGTACATGTTAGCCCGTCTGGCGTTGCGTCCTTTTGTTAGTGCGAAGATCTGCTGCTCGCCCGCTGGAAAAACGTCGAAATTGGTTCAGCTTCATTGGCCGGACTTAAGCTGCGGAACACGTGTGTTGTCAAATGCCATGGTTAAGCAGTGGACGTGCCAGACATTAGGGCTCTTTCAAGCTGCGTCAGCCTTCGCTTCCTTTCCTCGACGCCGACGACCGCACAATTGCGGAGGAATTAAGAGAAGGCCGCTAGGGGCCCGCCACGGGTGGACTCGGTTCCGGTTTTGATCGGCTTCGGATGACGTCGAACGCGAGCAGGCTCGCAGCGAGCGCGGCGACTAGAATAATGAAAGCAGCAAATTTACGCCGACTCCACGTCGGGAGGACGGCGTCGGGCGGGACGTTCTCAGTCCGTTTCATTCCTTCCGGTGTTGCTTCGAACGCCCAGGAAATGTACAGCGCCACAACAAAACCGAGCGCCACGATCACGATTAGCATCGTCATCGCGGAGGCCCGCTCTTCGTGGCCGGAAAGCAAAAGCGACGTGGCTTCAATCAACAGCCATGCAATCACGGCGTAAGCAATCGCAACCTTGTGAACATTGCGCCGCCTGAGTTCGCGGAAAAAAGTCTGCGCATCCATTGATGTGTGTTCTGCCATAAACAGCGAAAAATTTTAAGTCTTAATTTTCTGCGTCCGGGAAAAATCGGGCAGATCGAAACCGGGCGGCGCGGTTAAGTGCCACCACAAGACTAAATACTCGCCAAGGCGATGGGCGACGCCTTACGATTCGCGTTCGATTAACCGAAACAACCTGGCCTTTTGCGGACGAGGGCGACGGAAGCCGTAAATGCCCAATATGAAAAAGAGGAGATTAGCAAAATTTCTCGTGATTGCTGTGCTGTTGGTCGCCGCCGGTGTCGGCTGGTACGTTTGGAAACAAAAGCAGGCGGCCGCGGTTCCGCGTGGCATTGCTTTTGGCAATGGCCGCATCGAAGCGACTGAAGTGGACGTGGCCGCGAAGCAGCAGGGCCGAGTCGAGGCGGTGCTGGTGCAGGAAGGTGACATGGTGAACCAAGGTCAGTTGCTCGCGCGAATGGATTCGGACGTGCTTCAGGCGCAGTTGCTCGAAGCCGAGGCGAATAAACTAAAAGCGGAGACCGATCGCAATGTATCGGTCGCCGTGGTCGGTCAGCGGGAGAACGAACTCGACCTCGCGAGGAAAATCCTCAATCGCAGCCGACAATTGTTTCAGCAGAAGAGCCTGGAGCAGAATCAGCTCGACAAAGATCAGGCGTCGGAACAAACGGCGAGGGCAGTCCTGGAGGCGGCGAAAGCGCAGGTTGGGAGCGCGGACGCGGCCATCGCATCGGCCGCTGCCAAGATTGACAAGGTCAAGGCAGACATCGCCGATACAATTCTCAAGAGCCCGCGCAACGGGCGCGTCGAATATCGGCTCGTCGAACCAGGCGAAGTCATTCCAGCTGGCGGCAACGTCGTCACGTTGCTCGATGTTTTGGACGTTTACATGACGTTCTTTTTGCCGACGAGCGAAGCGGGCAGGGTCGCAGTGGGCGCCGATGCGCGGATCATTCTGGATGTCAGGCGCGATCTCGCCATTCCGGCGAAGGTTTCGTTTGTTTCCCCGATCGCACAGTTCACGCCGAAAGAAGTCGAGACGCGTAGCGAGCGCGAGAAGCTGATGTTCCGGGTCAGAGTCCGGATCGATCCCGAGCTGCTCAAACCGTTTGCCGATCGCGTGAAAACCGGCTTGCCCGGTGTCGGCTACGTCAAACTCAATACGTCGGCGCAATGGCCGGACTGGCTGAAAACGCCCAGGGATAAAGGTTTGCCAAGGCCGAGGCCGGAAGACATACGTTGAGTCTCGGACAACAATTAGCCGGACCCGTAGCGCGGGTCACCAGTGTGACTCAGCGCTATGGGAAAACGGTGGCGTTAAGCGGTGTAAACCTGGAGTTGCCATCGAGTCGCATGATCGGTTTGATAGGCCCGGACGGAGTGGGAAAATCCACGCTGCTCGCGCTCATCGCGGGGGTCCGAAAGATTCAACAGGGGACAGTGGAGGTGTTCGGCGGCGATATCGCGCGTTCAAGCCATCGGACGGCGGTTTGTCCGCGCATCGCCTATATGCCGCAGGGTCTCGGAAAGAATCTTTACCCAACGCTTTCCGTTTTCGAGAATGCCGATTTTTTCGGCCGGCTGTTTGGGCAATCGCAAAAGGAACGCGCCCGGCGGATCGAGGAGTTGCTGATGAGCACGGGCCTCGCGCCGTTCGCAGATCGTCCGGCGGGAAAACTTTCCGGCGGCATGAAGCAGAAGCTCGGGTTGTGCTGCTCGCTCATGCACGATCCTGATTTGCTCATTCTCGATGAACCGACAACCGGCGTGGATCCGCTCTCGCGGCGGCAATTCTGGGAACTGATTGATTTTATTCGGGCACGACACGGCGGGATGAGCGTTGCCGTGGCCACGGCCTACATGGATGAGGCCGAGGGCTTCGACTGGCTGGTGGCAATGGAGTCGGGAAATGTGCTCGCCACCGGCAGCGCGGCTGAACTCAAAACAAGGACCGGCACGAGTGGATTGGAGGAAGCATTCATTGCGTTGCTGCCGGAAGCGAAACGCGTGGGACATCGCGCCGTCGTTGTGCCGCCGCGTGTCACGGCCGACGGCACGATTGCAATCGAAGCCGTCGATCTAACGAAACGGTTCGGCACGTTCACCGCGGTCGATCACGTGAGCTTTCGCATCCAGCGCGGTGAGATTTTTGGTTTCCTCGGATCGAACGGCTCCGGCAAGACGACGACGATGCGCATGCTCACTGGCCTCACGCCGGCGAGCGAAGGCACAGCGAAACTGTTTGGCCGGCAACTCGACGCGAAGGACCTCGAGACGCGCAATCGTGTCGGCTTCATGTCGCAAAACTTTTCCCTCTATTCCGAGCTGACGCTCATGCAAAACCTCGAACTCCACGCGCAGCTCTATCATGTGCCACCGGAAAAAATAGAAAAGCACATCGTGGAATTGGTCGAGCGATTCGGGCTCGGCGATTATCTCGACGATTTGGCGGAGGCCGTGCCGCTCGGTATTCGGCAGCGCTTGTCGCTTGCCGTAGCAGTGATTCACGAACCTCCGGGGTCGATCCAGTGGCGCGCGATCAATTCTGGGAGCTTCTGATCTACCTGTCGCGCGAGAAAGGCGTCACCATTTTTATCTCGACGCATTTCATGAACGAAGCGGAACGCTGCGATCGCATCTCGCTCATGCACGCGGGCAAAGTATTGGCCTGCGACACGCCGGACGCGCTGATCAAATCGCGCGGCAAAAATTCGCTCGAAGAAGCCTTCATCGCCTGTCTCGAAGAAGCGGCGCCTGAAGCAAAGTTGGCTGAAGCGCCTGCGCCGGCAACAACGCACGCAGCGCCGACTGTTTCGCGCGGAACCAGTTTCAGTCCGCGCCGGCTGCTGGCTTATGCGCGGCGTGAAACGCTCGAAATTCGCCGCGACCGAATCCGGCTGGCGTTTGCGCTCTTGGGGACAGTGTTATTGATGCTGATCTTCGGTTACGGCATCACCCTGGACGTAGAGCACATTGCTTACGCCGTTCTCGATCGCGATGACACGACCCTGAGCCGCGATTATCGAGAGAATATCTCGGGCTCGCGCTACTTCAACGAGCACGCGCCGATCGCCGATTACGACGAGATCGAGCAACGAATGCGGAGCGGTGAAATACAACTCGCGCTCGAAATTCCGCCGAACTTTGCGCGCGATGTGAAACGCGGACGCAGCCCGCGTATTGGGGCGTGGCTGGATGGCGCGATGCCTTTCCGGGCCGAAACTGCGCGCGGCTATGTAAAAGGTCTGCACGAATCGTGGCTCAGGGAATTTTCTCGCCAAAGCGGCTCACCGACTGCGAACGCGCCGCTTGCCGACATCGAAGTGCGTTATCGCTATAATCAAGCTTTCAAAAGTATCTACGCGATGGTGCCATCGACCATTGCGCTCTTGCTCGTTTTCATTCCCGCAGTGTTGATGGCGGTCGCTGTCGTCGGGGAAAAGGAGATGGGATCGATCACTAATCTCTACGCTTCACCGGCTACGCGGACAGAATTTCTCCTCGGAAAACAACTCCCTTACGCTGCGATTGGCACGATTAACTTTCTTATTCTTACAGCATTGGCAGTGTTTCTTTTCCGGGTGCCGCTCAAAGGCGGCTTTCTGCCACTGGCATTGGGCGCCGTGCTTTACGTGTTCGCCACGACCGCCCTCGGCTTGTTCATGTCCTCCTTCGCGAAAACTCAGATCGCGGCGATCTTCGGCGTCGCCATCGCCACGACCATGCCGGCAACGCAATTCTCCGGCATGATGACGCCGGTCGCGTCGCTCACCGGGGGTGCCGCGCTAATGGGGAAATTGTTCCCGACAACCTATTTCCTTAAGATCAGCGTTGGCACATTTACCAAGGCGCTCAGTTTTGTCGACCTGGTCCCCAATTATCTTGCCCTTGTCGCGTTCATTCCCGCGCTCATTCTGCTCAGTCTGATTTTTCTCAAGAAACAGGAGACCTGAGATGAAACGATTTCAAAACGTCTTCCATCTCGGCATCAAAGAACTGCGCGGTCTGCGCCACGACACAGTCATGCTTCTGCTGGTCATCTACGCATTTTCCTTCGGCGTCTATGGGCCAGCCAAAGGCACGGGCTCCGAGCTCACCAACGCCTCTATCGCCATTGTCGATGAAGATCGGTCGCAACTTGCCGAGCGCATTGGCAACGCGTTCTTCCCGCCTGCGTTCCAGCCGCCCCGCCTCATTTCTATTTACGAGATCGATCCGCAAATGGATGACGGCAGGTCCAGTTTCGTGTTGGACATTCCGCAAAACTTTGAGCGCGATCTGATGCGTGGACGACGGCCGTCGCTTCAGGTCAACATTGACGCGACCGCCATGCAACAGGCCGGCATCGGCGCCGGCTACATCCAGAACATCGTTTCGAACGAGCTCACGGAGTTTATTCGAAAGGGTCGTGCGCAACCTCTCCCCGCCGCACGGCTGGCAGTCCGCGTCAAGTTCAATCAGAATCTGGTCAGCTCGTGGTTTATCAGTGTCATGCAAATAATCAACAACGTAACCATGCTCGCGGTCATCCTCGCAGGCGGTGCGCTGGTGCGCGAACGCGAACGCGGCACGATCGACCATCTGCTGACCATGCCGTTGCATCCGACTGAAATAATGACGTCAAAAGTGTGGGCGAACAGTTTGGTCATCGTCATTGCGACTGCTCTATCGCTCTGGTTTGTAGTTCGAACGCTGTTGCAGGTACCGATCGCCGGATCGATTCCGCTTTTCCTGCTCGGCACCGCAGTTTATCTCTTTTCCGCTACGTCTCTCGGAATTCTGCTTGGCACTGTGGCGCGCTCGATGCCGCAACTTGGGTTGCTTTTTATGATGGTCGTGCTGCCAATGAATCTGCTCTCCGGAGGCAACACCCCCGTCGGCAGTATGCCGCCCGCGTTGCAGATGCTCGTGCAAATCTTTCCCTCGACGCACTACGTCAATTTCGCGCAGGCAATTCTCTACCGTGGCGCAGGCTTCGACATTGTCTGGCGCAGCTTCGCAATCGTCGCCGCGATCGGCGCCATCTTCTTTGGCATGGCTCTTTTTCGCTTCCGCCGAACCGTGGCAGTAACCTGAACCTGAACCCGTCGTTCTCATTTTGCGCTTCGCATTATCAGCAGTAAGAAACGTGCTTCTCCCACTTGTCAGAGAAAGCCGAGCGATTTCCCGAGTTACGAAACATAACCCTTGCTGAGGACGTATTAATCAATGGAGAACTGGTAATCACACTAAGGACAGCCGCCACATCGTTGGGAGCTGCTTTACTGCATTATGTTGATAATTATCACTCCGCCGCAAGCTGGATGAAATCCGAAATAGAGTGTCGACGTTACTTGGAATTGACGAACTTATACTTCTGCGGAAGCCCGTCACTAGCGTACTTCATAACGCTGGTAATGTAAGCGGTATCTTTGCGGTTCTTGAGTGGCCAGCTTTTCGTTTGGCCGAAAGCGTTTTGCGAATTGACAGTGGCGACGCAGGAGTAGTAGGTGTAATGATCGTTTCTCGGGACGAGCGTAATCGACCAACGAACCACAGGGGTCGTTCCGTTAGCGCCAGTCATGAATGCTTGCGCAAGGAAGCCAAATGTTCCCTCGGCTGGCCGCTCAACAATAAGCAACGAATGCGATTCTTGGACTAGCTGCCAGCCATCCATCACGAGCTTTTGCAAGACGCGTGCTTTTACCATTTGTGTTCGCTCTTCTGGATCGGCTCTCGCGGAGGGAATGGCTAAACAGCAAAATGCGAGAATAGCCAAGGCTTTCAGCTTCATTCCCCGAAATGCTTTCTTGGCAGCGCGTTCCTTCTTATAGCTGACTTCGCTCTTTTTTAACTCAGCCTTAGGGATAGAAAGAATGTGTTTCACTGCATTCCTGAAGCGGCGAAATTCGCCGCTCTTATTTGAAGCTTGTGTCTTAGGAGTGTGTAACATGATAGTTAAGTGTTATGAAGAAATCTGCGTGGGTGAAGGAGGGACGCCGCCGGTTTGCAGAAACGGTATCATGCGTTCCAGGTTTTGATCGAGTCGCTGGCGCGCTGCATTCTGGTCCGGTCCGGCCCCAGCTACATACAAATCCATTATCCATCCAGTCAAATGTTCCTCACGAAAGATCGCGGGCTGTATCTCAAGAAGGAACGGGGCGTCCGATGCAATTATGTCGTTATTTGCGTAGTGCAGAAGATTGCCTGTTAGCATCATGCACTCAGCAAAGTTTACAAAGCCGCGTCGATCACGAAAAACAAAGCCAAGAGACAAGCACCGCAGGGTAGGCTTGCCACTGTCAACGTCAGCGAACCAATGCGCCATCCTCACGGTCTCAAACTCAGCATTTGGAGCGTGCATTGATTTGATCACACGTTTCATCATCGGTTCGCCTTGTAGCTCTGGGATTTGTTCTATGGCATCTGGTTGTGTGAGAAGCGATACATAATGATAGCCCGTCTCTGTTCCACTGTAAGGAATTGGCAGTGGCGTTTGTTCGATCGCAACGCGAATCTCCGTCCTATTCCTCATCAGCATATTCGTCGCCATCGTCACGATGATTCTTCTTGCATTTCACTTTCCATTTTCCGTGTTTGAATTTCTTGCCGTCCGCCCCAACTTTCATACGGCCAATGCGTTGGCTCCAAATAGGCTAAGTTCCGAGGAGACAACCCGAGCGCGTCGAGCGTACCCATGTCGAGCTGGCCGGTCGGCGAAATTCCCGAGCGCAATTGGAACGCGCGCACAGTGAACGCCGCCTCGCGCCCATACCTGCCGTCAACCCAGCCTTGATAGTATCCGCGACTCACCAGCTAACGTTGTGCTTCCACGACGATGCGCATGTTTATCCGAGACGGCGGCGATTCACAGGGTGTGCCGCCGAAAACCCGGTTCGTTTCGACCGGTCAACTCAACTCGCCAAATGAACGCGGCGACAAAACCGGCCCAAGCCGCGAGATATCGTCAGGACGAACGCTGCTTGGCTGAGTGACATCAATCAAACGTGTACATACACGCTTCATGGATCGTATCGCTTTCGCGCCTAAATTATTCGTTATCACCGTCGGGATCGATCGTCCCCTTACTGCTTGTCGAAGACCGCGACGTTCTTGAACTTCTTGCCCTGCTGTTTCTCGAGAAAATCGCCTCTCTGCCAAGCGCGGCCAGCCGGAGCCGCGGTTCCGATTGTTCCAGTCGTAGTAACAGTGCGGCTTTTGCCATCGGCAGCCACAACAACACGACCATTGACCGTAATTTTTCCGCCTTTCTTGCCGGTGAAATTCAGTGTCCGGTCATCGACCCTCGTGTAGGAGCGCATGTCTGCAATCGGGTCGCCACTAACGGGATACTCTTTTCCGTCGAATCTGCCGGTCCATTCGCTATGCGTGGCGTTGCCGTGCGAGTCGACGCCATCCGCTGTGATTTTCACTTGACCCCCCGTAGCGGCTTTATAGACCACCATGGTGTTCTTCCCTGTTCCCGGCGTGAATTTTGATTTGCTCTCGTTCAGCCTCCAAGTACCCATCTGGGCGTCGGCTGCGAAACACGCTGCGGCTACCAAAAAGCAGAACGCCAAAATCAATCCAGTAGTTTTTGTTTTCATGCACCGATGAAGACCGGACTTTGATCTGCCGTCAACGCTTTTTTTATCGGTACGGCCGGCAAACGTGCCGCTGGCGAACGTTAAGGCCAGCCTTTTACGAAGTCACAGGGTCGGCAATTCCTGGTTTGACCGGGGTGGCGGAAACTCGCGGTCCAGGTCCGCGAGGTCTCGCTCGGTCAATTCGATTTCAATCGACTGCGCGTTGTCCCGGACATGGTTTTCGTTGCTCGCTTTCGGAATCGCGATCAGACCTGGCTGACGCAGCACCCACGCGAGCGCGATCTGTGCAGCCGTCACATCGTAATGTTTGGCAATTTTCTTGAGCGTCGCGTTGTCCAGAAGCCCTCTTCCATGTCCGAGCGGCGAATAAGCCATGATCGGAATGTATGATGTTTGAGGCTTGATGTTTGATGTAAGGAACGGTAGAAGATCGAATTCGATCTCGCGGTTTTCGAGATTGTAGAGGACTTGGTTCGTGGCGCAGGCGGAAGCGGCTTCGATGTCGAGCAGTTCCTGCATATCTTCGACGTCGAAATTTGAAACGCCCCAACGCCGGATCTTTCCGGCGGACCGAAGTTTCTCGAACGCCTCCACGGTTTCTGCGAGCCGCGTATTTTTTTCCCGCCAATGCAACAGGTAAAGGTCGATCGCATCAATGCGAAGACGTTTGAGACTGCGCTCGCGTGCCTTCGGCAACTCCGTGCGTGATGCGTTGTGCGGATACACTTTCGTGACGACAAACACGCGATCGCGCTGACCATCGATCGCGTCGGCCACCACTTTTTCTGCGCCGCCTTCACCGTACATTTCCGCCGTGTCGATCAGCGTCATGCCAAGATCGATTCCCAAACGCAACGCTGCCACCTCATTTGCGTGAGCGCCCTTCTTCTCGCCCATGCGCCAGGTTCCTTGACCCAGTGCCGGAACGCGTTCGCCATCTGGCAGCAGAACGGTTTTCACTTCCAGAAACGTTCAACCTTAAACGCCCAGCATTCAACGCCGACAGACGAATAAACATCCGCTTGCCTCTGCTCGCACTTAGATCAGCGATGGCGTAGAACTGATGATACCGTTCGTTTCGTGTGATCGCGGCCGTCACCAGACCGGCGAAGTAAAGTGTGTTACTGACGTAATATTGCGGTCCTAGTTGAAGAAAATGCGGAAGCCCCTTGAGCAGCGAGTCAAAGATATCGACCGGCGTAAATAGAGCGAAGAGGGTGAAAAAGGCGCGATGATTCGCGTAATAATGCGTCTTGTACTGGACGGTAGCATCGACAACGCCTTCGCGCGGAAAAAGCAGCACGGATGCGAGGTATAAGATCGTCGGCGAGATGAGGACGAAGACGAACAGGAAAAATGTCCAGGGCTGCTGGTTACGCCAGCGGTAGAAGATCCACCACGCGACCACGAGGTAGAGAAAGAGGTTAACGATCCAGAGGAGGTGCACCCAATAAATCTGCCGATGTGAGCTGGCCTGCAGCATTTCGCCGACGCCAGCCAGGACCCGTGTCATGCCCAACGCGAGAATGATGGAGATAAGGACTGAGAGATACTCGAATGCACTCATCGTTTAAGATGTAAAATGTTCGCCACGGCGAATCCGTCCAATGGCGGATTTGATGTTTGATGTGTGATGTTTGATGTAAACATGAATTCGGGACAGAACTCAAAATGAAATCGGAGTATGACGTCGTCATTTTAGGCGCTGGACATAACGCGCTCGTTGCTGCGACTTATCTGGCGCGTGCCGGGCTGAGCGTCCTTCTCCTGGAGAAAAACGATTACATCGGCGGCGCAACGACTTCGCAGAAGGTGTTTCCGGATTACGACGCCCGGCTGTCGCGATATTCCTATCTGGTCAGTCTATTCCCGGAGAAAATCATTCGCGATCTGGGATTAGATTTGGAGCTGCGCAGACGGGCGACTGCGTCGTTCACGCCGTATGTGAAAGATGGCCATCACGACGGCCTCATGTTGAGCAATGTTTCCGAAGAGATGAGTCGCCGGTCGATGTTCGATCTGACTGGCAATTACACCGAGTGCGAACAGATGAAGAAATTTTATCATCTCTCGCGTGTGTTCGCCGAACAGGTCTGGGACACGATGTTGGAGCCGCTGGTCGCGAAAGAGGATTTCCGGCGTCGGTTCGATGTCGATGATGTTTCGCGAGAAGCTTGGCGCAGCCTGGCCGAGGAACCGCTCGGGCGCGCGGTCGAACGTTATTTGCAAAACGATTTGGTTCGCGGGCTTGTTCTGACCGATGGAAAAATCGGCGTCTTGACCCACCCACACGATCCATCCCTCGTCCAAAACCGGTGTTTTCTTTATCACGTCATCGGCAATAAGACGGGCGAATGGAAGGTCCCGGTTGGCGGCATGGGCGCCGTGGCGCGCGAACTGGAACTGGCTGCGCGCAAAGCGGGCGCCGAATTGCTAACAAGCGTCGATATTCGCGCGCTCGATGTGAAAGGAGAGAAAAAGACAGTCCAATTTGAAATTGAAGCCGCCGAAGGCAGGACCTTTGCCCCGCATTCCGAGACGGTGGAAGCGCGCTATCTTCTGGTGAATTTTGGCCGGAACGTGCTCGCGAAGTTTGTCGGCAAACTCTATCAGCCCGAGTCAAAGGATGAAGGATCGGTGTTCAAGATCAATATGCTGCTGCGTCGCCTGCCGAAGCTCAAAGCAACGCGTTATGCCGCGGCTGAAGCATTTTGCGGAACGTTCCATAGCGACGAAGGCTACGAACAAATGAACGTCAGTTACAACCAGGCGTGTGGAGGGCGATTGCCAGATAAATGGCCGTGTGAAGTCTATTGCCACACGTTGACCGACTCCAGGATGCGCCGACGTTTCCCTTCGCCGAAACAAAAAAACAGGCTGGCAGGTGGGGGGTCGAAACGGAATATGAGAATGTGTTTCTCTGCGGCTCGAGTGCGCTGCGCGGCGGCGCGGTCAGCGGTATTCCCGGGCACAATGCAGCGATGAAAGTGCTCGAAGAAGTCAGACAGAGTTAATAGTTGATAGTTGGAGAGTTGAGGGACGGTAGAGAGAAACACCGACGCCCAATGTCCAATGTCGAAGTCGGAAGCTAATCAGCCTGATGTCGCGTCAATCGATCCGATCAAGAGGAAGAACGGCATTCGCGCTTACAAAGCGATCCTCGATTTTCTGGACAAGGATCTAAAGGGAAAGTTGAGCGTTAATTGTTCCGGGGGACTTGATGACCGACGTGCGGACGTTGCACTCCAGAAGACCGCCAACCCGAAAATGTCGCCCAAATTTAGCTGAGAAATTCGGCTATGGGCTCCATCGGCTTGATGTGAGCGCAGAAAATCTTGAATGCAGCGAGGATCGGGACAGCTAAAATGACTCCAACAATTCCCCACATCCAGCCCCAGAAAGTAAGTGAAAGCAATATGATCACCGAGCGCGTAAAATACATCGTGTACAAAATCGCGAGGATGAAGAGCCCAGTGAGCGCAACTGAACGCACGTCGAACGGCTTCTGCAGCAGCTCGGTAATACGAGAACGGGCGGCGGAGGTCACCTCCGCAGACTCATGCGGATCATCGAGTACTTGCGTTTGGGTGTGAACTTCGTTCGCGGGTAGTCGCATTTACTTTAATGAATCGCACGCCGCTCAGCGTCCACGCGCCCGCAATCGCCCGGCGAACACCGAGGCGACAATCAGTCGTCAGCGCGAACGGCTGTGGTCGCCAAATCGATTCACTTCTTTCGCGAATCGGTTAAGCACGAGGGCAGGGGACTTTGGCGAATAACGCAGCGCAATGTACGTATTGGAGATCTGTTGTATGCGCTCGGATTCGTCAGGCAATAATTTGGCAGCCCGCCTTGAGAAATCTGACGGCCCCTCCCATGGGTTTCTCCGTACGCCGAGGCGGGCAGCCCTGCGACAAAAACGTTCATACAACGCCTTAACCCGGTCCACGCGCGAGCGCGTCCGCAATTGCATCCAGCCGGCATAAATTACGAGCAGGGCGGCGACGAGAACTAGGATTTCGGTGATCAACAATGACGGCCTGCGGCTGGCGATTCCAGCGGAGGCCAGCAATGATTCCTGCACATCCGCGTCGAAACCAAGGACGCGAGTGTCCCACTCGTAATTCACCGCCTCCCAGGCCAGCCGGATGTTGGTGAATATCGCCGATTGCGTCAGCTGTGTGACGAATGCGCTTCGGCGAGCTTCGATTTCTCCGGAAGCGACACGTCTCGCGAGGAACGAGTTGAGATCGAGACTGGCCCGTCCGGGTGCAACTGCGCTGGTTGGATCCACTCGCGTCCATCCGCTATCCGGGAACCAGACCTCGCACCAGGCATGGGTGTCGGCCTGTCGCACGAGAAAGAATCGGCCCAGATCGTTGTACTCGCCGCCCAGATAGCCGACGACCACACGCGCGGGAATTCCAGCCAGTCGCATCAGGGTGGCGAAACTGGTGGCGTAATGCTCGCAAAAGCCAACTCGCCGATGAAAGAGAAATTGGTCCAGATCGTTCTTCTTGTATTCGCCTGGCGACAATGAATAACGAAATCTTTGCGTCCGGAAAAACTGGAGCGCGCTGTTTACTATCGCACGCGGATTCGAATTCTGGGCGATCCAGGATTGCGCCAACTCGCGCACGGCCGGACTGATCGATGCCGGCACTTCGAGCGCTTCCTTACGTTCACGCGGTTGGAGTTCCTTTTCTGTAACTTCGGGAGAGGAAACCACCTCATACCGGCGCACTTTTCGAATCGGCTGAACGCTCCAGAGGTAATTGCCCCGTGCGAGAACCGCCTTGGGAGGAACTTCAAACGGCCGATCAAGTGCGAACATCCAGTGGGCACCATGCGGCGCGATCGTAATCCACTGTCGAATTGCCTTGTCGCCCGTGGGTTGAACCGGCAGGGCGCGACCAGAGCCTGCTCGCCGCAGCGAGGGCGCGCCGGATTCGGAGGAGCCGCGAGCGTAAGGAGCGCGCCATTCCATCCCTTCGCAATGCCACATGACTATCCCGCGCCAATACATGGGACCTGGCGGTCGAGTTTTGCGGTCAGGAAACTCCGCGCGGAAAGCGATGTCCGAAGAGTTTGTAAGAGATGCGATGCTGCCCGGAGAAAGACGATCGGAAAAACCGGAAGCGGCCGAACGGAGGTCGCGAATTTCAAACCGGAAGCCGGTATTTATTCGGGGAAACAAAAGAAACAGCAAGACGACGAGGGGCGTCGCCTGAGCAAGGAGTTTGCAAGTCACACCTACCGGCGACCAGAAAGACCCGGGGGACGGTCCGCCGTGAAACTGAACCAGCGCGACAAGCAGCACCACGACTGCGGCCAAAAGACAAAGCGCGATCACGAGATCCTGGGAGAGAAAAAATCCACACAGACAAAGTACCCAGGCGATCATTACCATGACTTGGAACTCGCGGGCGGTGTGCGCTTCCAGAATCTTGAGCGACATGAGGACGACGAGAACGGAGACGCCTGGCTCAATGCCCTTGAGGGAACCGTAACTGAAAAAGATGGCGGCGAGTGTCACCGCTGCCAGAACCAGTTTCCAAGTCGCAGAGCGAAGGCGATACCCTTTTGGCTCCATCCAAAATTTCATTGCGAGCGTGAGCAGAAAGAAACTTGGAATCCAGGTCGCGAGAGAGCCGAACATTGGCGGCAGCGTGAAGAGCAATGCGGCCGCCAGCCAAAGCAGCGGTTGTCGCGGAATACTCGTGTCCCACAGTGTGCCGCTCCCACTCCTATTCTTACTCTTACTCTTGCCCATGCTCCTGCTCATGCTCCTTAAGCTGTCCTCATTGGAACCGGCTAAGTGCGCGCATGCACTGGTGGAAATGTGGTTCGCCAACTGCCGGCGCAATCTCAGTGCCTGGCAAGCGCAAACCGTAGGGACGCCGAGCGCGTTCCGCTTCGATCACCCAAAGCGCGAGCTGCGAAAGCCTCTTTTCCACGTCCGCGAAACGGAGAGCAGAAAAATCGAGATGCACGGAACCCTCCGCTTCAGCTGCAAATTGTTTTGTCATGAGCCCTCGCCCGCGCGCCACGGCTTTCCAATCGATGTGACGTTGCGACTCGCCCGGCACGTAGGCACGCACTCCGGCAAAGTCATCGCCTTCTCCAAAGTCCGCTTGTGGCCAGCTATGTGGCAGGCGCGCGCGACTCAATGGTAGCTGGAGGTCTCCGGCAGGCTTAGGATACACAACGTAACTTTGGGACGTCGCAAACTTTTTTAAGACGCGAACAAAACCGAGCGGATAAACACTCGTCAGGCACAATGTTCCGATTTCATGTTCGCCCCGCCGTCGCGCGGGAAGTCGAAGCGTAACCCGCGCGGCTTTGCCGGCTGGGACCCGATCTACACGTTTGCGTTCTCGGGTTGAGCCAGAGGAAGCCACGTTAATTCCATGCCGCGTTGCGCGTGATCCATTCATGATCTCGATCGGCAGCGAGACCTCCTGGTCGGCGAACGCGGGCTTCACGGCTTCGAGCGCTATTGTTACACCTGCGAGGTTGGTCAGGGTGTGTGGAATCGAAACTAGAGAGACCCCGGCCAGTGCGAACAAGAGCACGTACGCTGCCGCACTATTTTGACTTGAGGCCGCGTACCACATCGCGGCCAGAACAAACAGCAGGCCGCCAAAACTTATGGTCGGGTAAATGAGTGGAAGTTTTTTTTCTTTCACGTGGTAGGGCGGGCAGTCCTCTGCCCGCCGAGAACCGTCGGATAGACGGAAGGGAATTTTCTCTGTTTCACGGGACCGGCACGCTGTGCAGCAGATTGTCAGCAAGTGTGCGCCCACTTTGTCCCGGCTGCTCGATATCGTGTCCCAGCCGATGCGCCATGACTGCGATTCCCACCGCTTGAATATCTTCGGGCAAGACCATGTCGCGTCCGTTCATCAGCGCCCAAGCCTGAGATGCATGCAACAACGCGAGACCCGCCCGCGGAGACAAGCCGGTAGTGTGACGTTGCCGCGAGGCATCAAGCAAATCCTGCAGGTAATCGAGCAGCGCGGAGGAAGCGTGCACCTTTCGGACGCTATCTTGAATTTCAAGCAATGTTTCTGGATTAAACACCGGTTTCAATTCTTTGAGCATCTCGCGGCGATCCATTCCCAGCAGCATAGCGCGCTCGCTGGCGCGGTCCGGCACCCCCAGTTCGATCCGCATCAGAAAACGGTCGAGCTGAGATTCAGGCAGCGGAAAAGTACCGACTTGATGTTGCGGATTCTGGGTTGCGATCACAAAAAACGGCTCGGGCAACTCATATGTCACGCCGTCGATCGAGATCTGGTGTTCCTCCATTGCTTCCAGCAGCGCGCTTTGCGTCTTGGCGGTGGCGCGATTTACCTCGTCGATCAGCACGACTTGCGAGAAGAGCGGGCCGCGATGAAACACGAAGCGTTGCTCGCCTCGATCGAAGATGGAATTGCCGAGGATATCGGCCGGCAGCAAGTCGCTCGTAAATTGGATGCGTTGAAAGGCGAGCGCCAGCGAGCGCGCCAACGCCTGAGACAGCGTTGTCTTGCCCACGCCTGGGATGTCTTCGATTAGAAGATGGCCACGCGCAAGCAAACAGGCGACTGCGAGCTTTACCGCCTGATTCTTGCCCACAATGACTTCACAAATTTGCTTTGTGAAGGCGTCAACGTAATCCGTCACTCTGGGATGATCTGCGGGAACGATACGGTTCGCAAACAGGGATATGCGGAAAATGGCGAACCACCGAAACCGCAGGGTTAGCGCACGCTGCTGAGGCCGAAGTATTTTCGGAGTTTAGGGACGGCGCGGCGCTGCCTTTCCTAACCACTCGCCATGATGAATAGCGGCTGCATTTCGAAATCGGTGTAGAGTGGACGCAGGCGCTCCTTGTTATAGTATTTGTCCACGTTGACCGTTTTCTTGCTACTGGTCACCGCTTCAATCGGCATGTTGTCATAGCGCCCATTCTTCAGGACGACGAGGCGGCCGTGGCGGCCATGCAAGATGAGATCGAGGGCGAGATTGCCGTAGGCCATGGGCACGATCGAATCAATCGCGTCGGGATCGCCGCCGCGCACCATGTAGCCGAGACGCTGGTTAATGGTTTGGATCGGCTTGCCCTTGTTGTATTTGGCGGAACGCTCTTTGAGTTCGGCCGAGACGAGGTCGCCCATTCCGCCGAGTTTCAGATGCCCGAACGCATCGGTCGTCTTGTCGGAGAACACCATTTCGCCGCCTTCGAACATTGCTCCTTCCGAAACGATAACCACTGAATATTTGCTCGGGTGATGCGCGCGGTCATAGCACAACAACTCGGTCAG
>WNFY01000867.1_pt1 | contig 28350 bp, 25 predicted proteins | sample 5400091 | NCBI WGS metagenome assembly WNFY01 (sample SAMN13153364, study PRJNA577476) | soil metagenome | isolation source: 60 cm soil or saprolite under grassland replicate 1 | place: USA:California | collected 2016-06-15 | reverse complement strand
GGCTCTTCTGCCGCGGCCTACCATTGCGGCTCACCACCGTCCGAGGCAGTGCGAAGCGGAACAACCACGAGCGCCGCAGCTGGCCGTCCTTGCCCTTCGTGACCTGGAAATACAGCCCGCCGCCGTCGCAGTGCAGGCCCTCTATCTTCGATAGCTTCCGGAACTTCAGCGGCGATAATCGTCCCGCCCCCCGTGCCATTGATCCCCTCCGTTCAACTGGGACCGGCTGATCGGCCCCGGTTCGTACCCATGTTCAATCGCTGGATACTAGCGGACGTTGGCGAACGTGTATAGATAGTTCGAGAAACAAAAAATGCGATGGCACAAGGATATTTAGACGTGGACGGACGCCACCAAACAATGGATCATCGGCTGAGCCCGCTAAGACCTCTAGAAGTACGTCTATATAGGCACAAATCCGTGCAGCGTCTAGTTGATCCATATTATAGATGAAGTGATGACTTGGATTTCGATGTGCAGCCATAATACCTCTTATGATATCCGAATATCCTTGTTGCTCGCCATCATCGTTGCTGAGAATGAGTACACTTTCCAAGGGGTTTCGTTTGATCACCTCATTAGCTAATTTGGCTCCTGTCATGGAGGATGCCGAGCCTGATTTCTTACGTATTCGATCTTCTAAAACCTGAGTAGCTTGATTGACGGCTCGGTCAAAATCACCTTCAGCAATTAGTAAATCAACGCATCTTTTACTTAAGATACCATCTTTTAATGATCCCACTATCATATTCGTTTGTTCCGCGGCCAGCTCGCTTCCGTATTGAGTAGAAGGTAGGATATTGCCTGCGATACCTTTAATCTGAGCACCTCGGCGTCGTATCCACTTCCCCAGACCGGGATGTTTGAGGATAGAAACAAGAGATTTTCCCCGACCTGAGAGCCTATATTTGAAATCACGTCGATAAAATCTAGACCCACTGCTTTTGGTACGTTGGTAGATTTATGTTCTAAAAATTCCTTGATCAACCTGAGACGAGCAAACTGGGCCCGAAGCTTTCGAATATCTTCGACCATGGTAATCCCGATGATGCTGAGGGACTTCAGGACTTTCTCGAGAGATCGACCATTTGCTAAGATCGTCTGATTTCTGATTTTTACTCAGATACTCGCATTAGAAAGAAGCGGCCATCTGTCGAGATCGTAGATAAAGCTGACATCGCTCCGGGTATCCGTCAATAGGCGCTTTGTGGGGTGATGGAATCCACTACTCGATAAGCATTGCAGAAGGATAGGGGCCGTACTATGAGAACGGGCTTCCAATTGGTGTTACGCGGATGAATTCGCGGGCGAAACGCGGCGAGACCCTGTTCGAAGCGGCCGGCCTCGAAGAAGGGGCGCCGCGGCCGCTCGCCGATAAGCTGCGGCCGCAACAACTCGCCGACGTGGTCGGCCAGGACCATCTGCTCGGGCCGGACGGCGCGCTCAGCAGAATGCTCGCGACGCGCTCGCTCGGCTCGCTGATCTTCTGGGGGCCGCCCGGCACCGGCAAGACCACCGTCGCGCGCCTGTTGGCGAGCGCAACGGATCTCCAGTTCGAGCAGATCTCCGCGGTGTTCAGCGGGGTCGCCGACCTCAAGAAGGTGTTCGATCAGGCGCGAGCCCGCCGCGAGATCGGGCAGGGCACGCTGCTGTTCGTCGACGAGGTCCACCGCTTCAATCGCGCGCAGCAGGATTCCTTCCTGCCGGTGATGGAGGACGGCACCGTGGTGCTGGTGGGGGCGACTACGGAAAATCCCTCGTTCGAGCTCAATGCGGCGCTGCTCTCGCGCGCCCGCGTGCTGGTGTTCAAACCGCTCGATGCCGATTCGATCGAGCAGGTGCTGGCTCGCGCCGAGGCGATCGAAGCCAGGCCGCTGCCGCTCGACGAGGAGGCGCGGGCCGCGCTGATCCGCATGTCGGACGGCGATGCGCGCTCGGCGCTCACCCTTGCCGAAGAGGTGTGGCGCGCGGCGCGGGCGGGCGAGATCTTCGATGCCGCGGGCCTATCGGACATCGTGCAGCGCCGGGCGCCGATCTACGACAAGTCCCAGGACGGCCATTACAACCTGATCTCGGCGCTGCATAAATCGGTGCGCGGCTCCGATCCCGACGCAGCGCTCTATTATCTCTGCCGCATGTTCGACGCCGGCGAGGACCCGCTCTACCTCGCGCGGCGCGTGGTGCGCATGGCGATCGAGGACGTCGGCCTTGCCGACCCGCAGGCGCTGGTGGTCGCCAACGCCGCGAAGGACGCCTACGACTTTCTCGGCTCGCCGGAGGGCGAGCTCGCGATCGCGCAGGCGGTGATCTATGTCGCGACCGCGCCGAAATCGAACGCGGCCTATGCGGCCTACGGGCAGGCGATGCAGGTCGCCAAAGATGCCGGCTCGCTCTTGCCGCCCAAGCACATCCTCAATGCCCCGACCCGCCTGATGCAGCAGGAAGGCTACGGCCGCGGCTATGCGTATGATCACGACGCGCCCGACGCCTTCTCCGGCCAGGATTATTTCCCCGAGGCGCTGAGCCGCCACACCTTCTACGATCCGCCGGACCGCGGGTTCGAGCGCGAGATCAGGAAGCGCCTGGAGTATTGGGCGAAGCTGCGAAGCGAGCGCAAACCGTAACGAGCCGTAGCCCGGATGGAGCGCAACGTAATCCGGGATCGGAGCTATATTCCCGGATTACGCGCCGCTTCGCGGCGCTCCATCCGGGCTACAAATCGGAATGACATGAAACGCGGCGGCGCAGGATCGAGACAGCCCGGCGGCGGACGGCAGATTGCCGGCCCGCGGGGGCACGATCGCGGCGCGGCTTTTGCGCAGCGGCCGAAGCACCGTTTTTCCAATCGGCCCAAGCGAGGATGGAAAGACGAGAAGCGGCGGCCCAGCCTAGCCGGTAAATCGGCGGACGCTCCAGCGCCGAAACCCGCAGAACCAACTCAGCTCCCTGCCACCGGCGTGCAGAACGTCACAGTGACCCCGGACGAGGTCGGCATGCGGGTCGACCGTTTTCTCGAAGCGCGTTTTCCGGGGCTCGCGTTCTCGCATATCCAGCGCGTCATCCGCAAAGGCGAGCTGCGAGTGAACGGCCGCAGGGTCGCGCCCAAGGATCGCCTTAAGGCCGGGCAGGCGGTGCGCATTCCGCCGCTGCGGCTCGAACCGCCGAAACCGCGCGAAGAGGAAGGCGATGCCAAGACCCGCGCGTTGCTGCGCTCGATCACCCTTTATGAGGACGCCGACGTGTTGGTGCTCAACAAGCCGATGGGCCTTGCCGTGCAGGGCGGCTCCGGCACCGTGCGGCACGTCGACGGCATGCTGGAGGTTTTGCGCGACGCCAAGGGCCAGCGGCCGCGTCTCGTGCACCGGCTCGACAAGGACACCGCCGGCTGTCTGCTGGTCGCCAAGACGCGGTTCGCGGCGAGCGCGCTCGCCAAGAATTTTCGCTCGCGCGAGGCGCGGAAAATCTATTGGGCGCTGGTCGTGGGCGTGCCGAAACCGCGCCAGGGCCGCATCTCGACGTTTCTGGCCAAGGAGGAGCTCGAAAGCGATTCGCGCATGCGCATCGCCCGCCACGGCGAGGAGGGCGCGAGTCACGCGGTGACCTTCTACGCCGTGGTCGAGACCGCGGCGCGCCAACTCGCCTGGCTGTCGCTCAAGCCGGTCACCGGCCGCACCCATCAGCTGCGCGCGCATTGCGCCCACATCGGCCATCCGATCGTCGGCGATCCGAAATATTTCGAAAAGCAGAACTGGGAATTGCCCGGCGGCCTGCAGAACCGGCTGCAGCTTTTGGCGCGCCGCATCGTCGTGCCGCATCCCCGCGGCGGCACGGTCGACGTGACCGCACCGCTGCCGCCGCACATGGTGCAATCGTGGAACCTGCTCGGCTTCGACGCCGCGCGCTACGACCCGATCGAGGCCGCGCCGGAGGAGTAGCGGTGCGACTGAGCAATCAACTCATGATTCGTGTCCCGGGCGCAGCGCAGCACGAAAGTGGTGCGCCGCGTCCGGGGAACGCGTCAATCAGCGCGAGCTCGCGTTGATCTTCGCCAGCGCGGCGGAGCCGGGGCACAGCTCGGCTTCGCCGAGCGCGTTGAGCGGGGCCTCGACCGTCTCGAGGTGCGCGTGCAGATCCTCGGCCTCGGGTTCCACATAGAGCAGGCCGGTCACGATCTCGCCCTCGGCGGCGCGCTCCTGCAGATAGGCCATGGCGGCGAGCCGGTCGTGCGGATCGTAATCGGCGGCGAGCTTGCGCAAGGCGAGCTTGGAGCCGTCGTGCTGCTCCACGATCTCGACCGTGCCGGGCGCGTAATCGACGGTGATCTCCTCGCGAGGCGTCATGAAATCGAGGCGGTTCACGGCCTCATTGTGCTCGCGCACGTAATCGAAGCTCTTGGTCGAGCCCGGATGATTGTTGAAGGCGACGCACGGCGAGATGCAGTCGATGAAGGCCGCGCCGCGATGCTCGATCGCCGCCCTGATCAGCGGCACGAGCTGGGCCTTGTCGCCGGAGAAGCTGCGCGCCACGAAGCTCGCGCCGAGCTGCAGCGCCATCGCCACGAGGTCGATGGAATTGTCGGTGTTGACCACGCCGCGCTTCGACTTCGAGCCGCGGTCGGCCGTCGCCGAGAACTGGCCCTTGGTCAGCCCGTAGACGCCGTTGTTCTCGACGATATAGACCATGTTGACGCCGCGGCGCAGCGCGTGGGCGAACTGGCCGAGTCCGATCGAGGCGGTGTCGCCGTCGCCGGACACGCCGAGATAGATCAGGTCGCAATTGGCGAGATTGGCGCCGGTCAGCACCGAAGGCATGCGGCCGTGCACGGAATTGAAGCCGTGCGAATGGCCGAGGAAATACGTCGGGGTCTTCGACGAGCAGCCGATGCCGGAGAGCTTGGCGATGCGGTGCGGCGGCAGCGCGAGCTCGAAGCAGGCCTGGATGATGGCGCCGCTGATGGAATCGTGCCCGCAGCCCGCGCACAGGGTCGAGACCGAGCCCTCGTAGTCGCGATGGGTATAGCCGAGCGCATTCTTCGGCAGCGACGGGTGGTGGAATTTCGGCTTGACGATGTAGGTCATGACACAACCTTGCGCAGCGGCGTGAGCTTCAGCGCGTCGAGATGCTCGGCGATGGCCCGCGAGATGAAGCGCGCCGTGATCGGCGTGCCGTCGTAATGCAGCACCGGGACGAGGCGCACCGGATCGAGCCCGCATTCGTTGGTCATCAGGGTGCGCAGCTGCGCGTCGCGGTTCTGCTCGACCACGAACACGAAATCGTGGTCGGTGACGAAATCGGCGACGTCGTTGTGGAACGGGAACGCGCGCACGCGCAGCATGTCGAGGTGATGGCCGTCGCCGCCGAGGAGTTCGATCGCCTCGTCCATCGCCGGGCTGGTCGAGCCGTAATAGACGACGCCGTAACGGGTCGGTTGTGCAGCGTCGCGGCGCACCGGCCGCGGCACGATATTTTTCGCCGTCTCGAACTTGCGCAGCAGGCGCTGCATGTTGTCGACGTAGGGGCCGCCTTCCTCGGTATAGCGGGCGTAGCGGTCGCGGGTCGAGCCGCGGGTGAAGAACGAGCCGCGCGTCGGATGGGTGCCCGGATAGGTGCGATAGGGAATGCCGTCGCCATCGACGTCGAGATAGCGGCCGAAATCCTTGCCGACCTCGAGGTCCTCCGCGCTCATGATCTTGCCGCGGTCGAAGCGGCGCGCATCGTCCCAGGCGAGCGGCCGGCACAGGCGATGGTTCATGCCGATGTCGAGATCGAGCATGACGAGGATCGGCGTCTGCAGCCGGTCGGCGAGATCGAACGCCGCGGCGCCGAACTCGAAGGCTTCGGCGGGATCCTCGGGAAACAGCAGCACGTGCTTGGTGTCGCCGTGCGACGCATAGGCGGCGAGCAGGATGTCCGATTGTTGGGTGCGGGTCGGCATTCCGGTCGAGGGGCCGCCGCGCTGCACGTCGAAGATGACCGCGGGCACCTCGGCGAAATACGCCAGCCCGAGAAATTCCTGCATCAGCGAGATGCCGGGACCGGACGTGGCGGTGAACGCTCGCGCGCCGTTCCAGGCGGCACCGACCACGATGCCGAGCGAGGCGAGCTCGTCCTCGGCCTGCACGACGGCGTAACGGTGCTTCCCGGTCTTAGGATCGACGCGATAGCGCGCGCAATGACGGGTGAAGGCTTCGGCGAGCGAGGAGGAAGGCGTGATCGGGTACCAGGCGCACACGGTGGCTCCGCCGTAGACCGCCCCGAGCGCGGCGGCGGAATTGCCCTCGATGTAGATGCGGTCGCCCACCGCGTCGGCGCGCTTAATTCTGAGCCCGATCGGGCAGGCGAGGTGCTCGCGCGCGTAATCGCGCCCGACTTGCAAGGCCTCGAGATTGGGAGCGATGAGCTTGTCCTTGCCCTTGAACTCCTCGCTGATCAGTTTCTCGGCTGCCTTGACGTCCATGTCGAGCAATGCGGTGAGCGCGCCGACGTACATGATGTTCTTGAAGAGCTGGCGCTGCCGCGAATCGCTGTAGCGGCGATTGCAGATCTCGGTGAGCGGCATGCCGATGACGCTGATGTCGTCACGGAACCTCGATTTCGGCACCGGGCGGGTCGAATCGTAGAACAGATAGCCGCCGGGCTCGATCGAGGCGACGTCCTTGTCCCAGGTCTGCGGGTTCATCGCCACCATCAGGTCGACGCCGCCGCGCGCGCCGAGGTGGCCGGCCGCCGAGACGCGAACCTCGTACCAGGTCGGCAGGCCCTGAATGTTGGAGGGAAAGATGTTGCGCGGCGCGACCGGCACGCCCATGCGCAGGATCGCATGGGCGAACAGCTGGTTGGCGCTCGCGGACCCCGATCCGTTGACGTTCGCGAAGCGAATGACGAAATCGTTCACGCTCTCGAGCGGCATGGCTCACCTGCAAGCGTCATATCCAGCAAGAATTTCTGCATGTCCCAGGCGCCGGTCGGGCAGCGCTCGGCGCACAGTCCGCAGTGCAGGCACACGTCCTCGTCCTTCACCATCACGCGTCCGGTCTTGAGATCGTTGGCCACGTAGAGGCTCTGCGCGAGGTTGCCGGCGGGCGCGTTCAGGCGCGCGCGCAGATCGCTCTCCTCGCCGTTCGGGGTGAACGTGATGCAATCCATCGGGCAGATGTCGACGCAGGCGTCGCATTCGATGCACAGCGACCCGGTGAACACCGTCTGGACGTCGCAGTTGAGGCAGCGCTCGGCTTCGGCGAGCGCCAGCTGCCGGTCGAAGCCGAGCTCGACTTCGGCGCGGATGTCGCGCAACGCTACGACCTTGTCGCGCAGCGGCACCCGGTAGCGCTGGTCGAGCGAGATGTCGTTGTCGTAGCTCCACTCGTGGATGCCCATCTTCTGGCTGGTCAGGTTGACCATGGGCGGCGGCCGGTCCGCGATGTCCTCGCCGCTGCACAGCTTGTGGATCGAGATCGCCGCGTCGTGCCCGTGCGCGACCGCCCAGATGATGTTTTTCGGCCCGAACGCGGCATCGCCGCCGAAGAACACGCCGGCGCGCGTCGATTGCATCGTCCTGGGATCGACCTTCGGCATGCCCCGGCGATCGAACTCGATGCCGATGTCGCGCTCGACCCACGGAAAGGCGTTCTCCTGGCCGACCGCGACCAGCACGTCGTCGCAGGCAAAATGCTCGTCCGGCTCTCCGGTCGGCACCAGATTGCGCCGGCCCTCCGCGTCGCGCTCGGCCCTGACTTTCTCGAACAAAACACCGGTGAGGCGGCCGTTCTCATGCGTGAACGCCTTGGGCACCATGTAATTGAAGATCGGGATGCCCTCGTGCATCGCGTCTTCCTTTTCCCAGGGGGACGCCTTCATCTCCTCGAAGCCGGAACGAACCACCACCCTCACGTCTTCGCCGCCGAGCCGCCGGGATGACCGGCAGCAGTCCATGGCGGTGTTGCCGCCGCCGAGCACGATCACCCGCTGGCCGATCTCGTGGATGTGACCGAACGAGACGCTGGAGAGCCAGTCGATGCCGATGTGGATGTTTTTCGCCGCTTCCTTGCGGCCGGGAATGTCGAGGTCGCGGCCGCGCGGCGCGCCCGAGCCGACGAAGACCGCGTCGAAGGCCTCGGCAAGCAGCGCCTCGAGGCTCTCGATGCGGCGGCCGCCGCGGAACTCCATGCCGAGATCGAGGATGTAGCCGACCTCTTCGTCGATCACGGAATCCGGCAGGCGGAATTTCGGAATTTGCGTGCGCATCATGCCGCCGGCCTGCGGGTCCTGGTCGAACAGGATGAGCTCGTAGCCGATCGGGGCGAGGTCGCGCGCGACCGTGAGCGAGGCCGGCCCGGCGCCGATCAGCGCGATACGCTTGCCATTCTTCTGCGCCGCGGGTCTCGGCAGCCGCTCGCGGATGTCGTCCTTGTAATCGGCGGCGACGCGCTTGAGGCGGCAGATCGCGACCGGCTCGTTCTCCACTCGCACCCGCCGGCACGCCGGCTCGCACGGCCGGTCGCACGTGCGCCCGAGGATCCCCGGGAACACGTTCGAATGCCAATTGACCATGTAGGCATCGCTATAGCGGCCCGCGGCGATCAACCGGATGTATTCGGGGACGGGCGTGTGCGCCGGACAGGCCCATTGGCAGTCGACCACCTTGTGGAAATAGTCCGGCGCCGAAATGTCGGTCGGTTTCATTTCCTCCTCGATCGCGCATCCCCGCCCTCGCTTCGGGGAGGTCGCGCGACGGTTTCCTTGGTTCTTGCCCCCGGCTCCGGCTTCTTCTGGGTGCCGAATCCCGGGCGGAATTTAATGGACCGGAGCGGTGAATGCCACCTTTATGAGCATCGGTCAAAAGCCTTTGAAAGGCCTTGCGTTTTATCAACAACGCGGGGGCGAGGCGCTTGTGCCCCCGGGGGGCACGCCGGCAGCCGATTTTGGCGATGATTGCGCGGCGCCATTCTCCCGCTTTCCCGCTTGCGGGGGAGGGGTGGAGAGGGGGCGTCGCCGCGCGATGCCGACCCCGCACACGCAATCGCGGGCGAGGGACGCTCGCGCGCCGCCCCGGCAGGGGCTACATCCGGGAGATGCGCGACCTGTTCGACGATCTCTTCCGCCCCGAGCCGATCGACCCGGTCGAAGCCGCGCGCCGGGCGTCGCGCCCGCAACTGCCGCGGCGGTTCTATCGGGCGGCCGGGGTCGGGGAGGCCGAGGGCGAGTTCCGGCTCTTGCTCGACGGCCGGCCAGCAAGAACGCCGGCCCGGCATGTCCTCGCGGTCCCGACCCGGGCGCTGGCGCAGGCGATCGCGCAGGAATGGGAGGCGCAGCGCGAGCGCATCGATCCCGCGCGCATGCCGCTCACCCGTCTCGTGAACTCGATCCTCGACGGCGTGCGGACGGCGGCGGCGCCGGTTGCCGCCGAGATCGCCAAATATCTCGCCTCCGACCTGCTGTTCTACCCGGCGGATGTGCCCGGGCTGACCGCGCGACAGGCCGCGCTATGGGACCCGATCCTCGACTGGGCGCGCGAGGAGTTCGGCGCGAATTTCGTGCTCTCGCAGGGCGTGGTGTTCGTCGAGCAGCCGCCGGCTGCGCTCGCCGCCGCGCGGCGCGCCATCCCCGACGACCCGTGGCGGCTCGGGGCATTGCACGCGATGACGACGCTGACCGGGTCGGCGCTGCTGGCATTCGCGGTGCTGCGCGGCCGGCTCGGGGTCGAAGACGCATGGCACGCGGCCCATGTCGACGAGGACTGGAATTTCGAGCAATGGGGCCGCGACGCGCTGGCGCTCGAGCGCCGCGCCTTCCGCTTCGCCGAGATGCAGGCGGCGGCCGGGCTGCTGGCCGCCATGGAGGACAAACGTAGCCCGGATGGAGCGTCGCGCCGAAACCCGGATGTTTCCGGGTTCGGCCATTGAATGATTGGCAAGTCGGAAACGTCCGACTTGCGCTGCGGGGCGTAATCCATCCGGGCTACAAGGGCGACTCGCGCTAGATTGGAGCGCTTCGGCGCGTCTGCTATGCACGGACGAGGCCGGCCACAGGGGGGCCCGATGAAGGACATCCTCGCAAAGCTCGAGCATCGCCGCGGCCACGCGCGCCTGGGCGGCGGAAAAAAGCGCACCGAAGCCCAGCACAAGCGCGGCAAGCTCACCGCGCGCGAGCGCATCGCGCTCCTGCTCGACCGCAACTCGTTCGAGGAGTTCGACATGTTCGTCGAGCACCGCTGCGACGAGTTCGGCATGGAGCAGACGAAAATCCCCGGCGACGGCGTCGTCACCGGCTGGGGCACGGTGAACGGCCGCACGGTGTTCGTGTTCGCCAAGGATTTCACCGTGTTCGGCGGCTCGCTCTCGGAGACCCATGCGCTCAAGATGATCAAGATCCAAGACATGGCGTTGCGGGCGCGGGCGCCGATCGTCGGCCTGTTCGACGCCGGCGGCGCGCGCATCCAGGAGGGCGTGGCCGCGCTCGGCGGTTACGGCGAAGTGTTCAAGCGCAACGTCATCGCCTCGGGCGTGATCCCGCAGATCTCGGTGATCATGGGGCCGTGCGCGGGCGGCGACGTCTATTCGCCGGCCATGACCGATTTCATCTTCATGGTCGAGGGCACGAGCTACATGTTCGTGACCGGGCCCGACGTGGTCAAAACCGTGACCAACGAGGTCGTCACCGCGGAGGAGCTTGGCGGCGCCGGCGTGCACACGACGAAATCGGCGGTCGCCGACGGCGCCTACGAGAACGACGTCGAATGCCTGCTGCAGATGCGCCGGCTGATCGATTTTTTGCCGGCCAACAATACCGACGGCGTGCCGGAATGGCCCTCGTTCGACGATGCCGACCGCGAGGACCGCTCGCTCGACACCCTCGTCCCCGAGAACCCCAACAAGCCCTACGACATGAAGGAGCTGATCCTCAAAGTCGTGGACGAGGCGGATTTCTTCGAGATCCAGCCAAGCTTCGGCAAGAACATCGTCACCGGGTTCGGCCGCATCGCCGGGCGCACAATCGGCTTTGTCGCCAACCAGCCGATGGTGCTCGCCGGCGTGCTCGACACCGACGCCTCGCGCAAGGCGGCGCGGTTCGTCCGGTTCTGCGATGCGTTCAAAGTCCCGATCGTCACGTTCGTCGACGTGCCGGGTTTTTTGCCCGGCACCGCGCAGGAATACGGCGGGCTGATCAAGCACGGCGCGAAGCTGTTGTTCGCCTACAGCCAGGCCAGTGTGCCGCTCGTCACATTGATCACCCGAAAAGCGTTCGGCGGCGCCTACGACGTCATGGCCTCGAAGCACATCGGCGGCGACGTCAATTACGCCTGGCCGACCGCGCAGATCGCTGTGATGGGCGCCAAGGGCGCGGTCGAGATCATCTTCCGCCAGGACATCGGGGATGCGGAGAAGATCGCGGAGCGCACCCGCGAATACGAGGCGCGGTTCCTCTCGCCGTTCGTCGCCGCCGAGCGCGGCTATATCGACGACGTGATCATGCCGCACTCGACCCGCCGCCGCATCGCCCGCGCGCTCGCCATGCTGAAGAACAAGCAGGTCGAGATGCCGGCGAGGAAGCACGACAATCTGCCGCTGTAGGGAGGACGTGTGCCGACTGTCTTGCGATGGGGGCGGTATCGTGCCTTCTTCTATTCGAACGAAACGACGGAGCCTCCACGCAGGGAACCGAGAAGCGAAGATCTGGCTTAGCGACCTGACCATCGCAGCCAACGCCGGATTTCCGACACACGAACTTAGCGATATTCTTCGCGAGCTGAAGCCTTATCGCTGCCCTCCGTGCGGAATGGAATGAGCACTTTGGAAATCGAGATCGCTGATTTGCGGGCATCATCGGTGGATTTTACCGACACCGAGCTGGTGGTGACGCTGGCCGATGGCCGCAAAATCGTGACGCCGCTCGCCTGGTATCCCCGCTTGCAGCAGGCGTCGCCTACGCAGCGGGCCAACTACGAGATCATGCCGATGAGCATTCACTGGCCCGACGTCGACGAGGACCTGAGCATCGCCGGCATGCTGAAGGGCCGAGCCGCCAACTCGTGACTCGTGTCCCGGGCGCGGCACAGCACGAAGTGCTGCGCTGCTGAACCGGGATCCAGAGGGAACGTTGCGCAAACTGGACCCCGGATCGGCGGCGCAACGCCAAAGCGCTGCGCCGCGTCCGGGGAACGCCGGGTCGCTATGAATTCGCCCCAAATGAATCCATTGCAGATCGGGCAGGCGCTGCTGGCCTCGAGCGCGGATGCGATCGTCGCGACCGACCGCGACGGCATCATCCGTCATTGGAATCCTGGCGCCGAGCGCATTTTTGGCCACAGCGCCGCGGAGGCGGTCGGACAATCGCTCGATCTCATCATCCCGGAAAAACTGCGCGCCCGGCACTGGGAAGGCTACGCCCAAGTGATGCAGACCGGCCGGAGCCGCTATGGCGAGGGCGATCTGCTCGCCGTCCCCGGGCTGCGCAAGGACGGCACGCGGGTCTCGCTCGAATTCACCATCGCGCCGATCCGCGACGCCGACGGACGGATGATCGGGGTCGCGGCGATCCTGCGCGACGTGACGCAGCGTTTCGAGGAGATGAAGGCGCTGCGGAAGCATGCGGCGCAGCGCTGACGCGCCCGGGACGACAGGCCGCGTGCGTCGCATCACTCCAGCGGCGGCAGCGCTTGGGTGATCTCGGCGCGGTTTGCCTCGTACCATGGCGGCAGCTTGAGCGCGGCGCCGAGGCTCGTTTTCGGCTCATCGAGCGTGAAGCCCGGATCATCGGTCGCGATCTCGAACAGCACGCCGCCGGGCTCGCGGAAATAGACCGAGCGGAAATAGCGGCGGTCGATCTGATCGGTGGGCCGCAGGCCGCGCCGGCGCGCGGCATCCCTCATGGCGGCCTGGTCGGCGTCGCCGGCGGCCCGGAACGCGACGTGATGCAGCGTGCCGGGCCCGAGCGAGCCGGCAAAGGCGGGCGGCACCTTGCGCAGATCGACGTTGGCGCCGAGCGGTCCCGGCGCGGCAAACCGCTGACGGGAATCCTCAGAACCTTTCGCCACGAACCCGAGCACCGCCGCCAGCACCTCGGCGGTCGCCGCCGGATGTTCCAGCCACAACGTGACGCCGAAAAATCCGCGGATCGCGTGCTCAGCTGGTATCTCAGCGCCCGCCCAGCCGGGCTCGGCCGCCGCCGCCCGCGAACCGACGAGCTCGAGCCGCAGCCCGTTGGGATCGCGCAAGCCGATCACGGGCTCGCCGAAGCGTCTTTCGGGCGCGTCGTGCGGCACGCCTTTCTCGACGAGCCGCGACGCCCAATAGCCGATCGAGGATTCCGGAACGGCGAACGCCGTCTCGACCGCCTGGCTCACGCCCGGGCGGCCGGCCGGCAGATTGTCCCAAATGAAAAAGGTGAGCGCGGTGCCCGGCGCGCCAATCTCGTTGCCGTAATAGAGATGCCAGGTGGTCGGATCGTCGAAATTGACCGTGCGCTTCACCAATCTCAGGCCGAGCACACGGGTATAGAACTCCACATTCCGCCGCGGACTGCCGGCGATGCCGGTGATGTGGTGAATGCCTGCGCTCCGGACCACGATGGCTTCCATCGATGCACTGAACGAGCTTACGCCGCTTGGCGACTGATGACATTGACTTTTCCAAAACGAACCCGCAAAGCCAGCCGGCCGGTCGAGGCCTGGGACAAGAGGGCATGTTCAAGCGCATCCTGATCGCCAACCGCGGCGAGATCGCGTGCCGGATCATCAAGACGGCGCGGCGGTTGGGGATCGAGACGGTCGCGGTCTATTCCGACGCCGACAAGGATGCGCTCCATGTCGAGATGGCCGACGCAGCGGTCCGGATCGGTCCGCCGCCGGCAGCGGAAAGCTATCTGGTCATCGAGAACATTCTCGAGGCGTGCAAGGCGTCCGGCGCCGAGGCGGTGCATCCGGGCTACGGTTTTCTCTCCGAACGCGAAGCGTTTGCGCGCGCGCTCGAAGCGGCCGGCATCGTCTTCATCGGGCCGAACCCGAAAGCGATCGCCGCGATGGGCGACAAGATCGAATCCAAGAAGGCGGCCGCCGCGGCCAAGGTCTCCACCGTGCCCGGCTTCCTCGGCGTGATCGAGGACGAGCGCCATGCGGTGAAAATCGCCGAGGAGATCGGCTATCCGGTGATGATCAAGGCTTCCGCTGGCGGCGGCGGCAAAGGCATGCGCATCGCCAACGTCAGGAAGGAAGTCGCCGAAGGCTTTGCCCGCGCCCGTTCGGAGGCGAAATCCTCGTTCGGCGACGACCGGGTGTTCATCGAGAAATTCATCGTCGATCCGCGCCACATCGAGATCCAGGTGCTCGGCGATAAGCATGGCAACGTCGTTCATCTCGGCGAGCGTGAGTGCTCGATCCAGCGCCGCAACCAGAAGGTCATCGAGGAGGCGCCGAGCCCGCTGATCGACGCCGACACGCGGGCGCGCATGGGCGCCCAGGCGGTCGCGCTGGCGAAGGCCGTCGGCTACGATTCCGCCGGCACCGTCGAGTTCGTCGCCGGCCAGGACAAGAGTTTTTTCTTCCTGGAGATGAACACGCGGCTGCAGGTCGAGCATCCGGTCACCGAGCTCGTCACCGGGATCGATCTCGTCGAGCAGATGATCCGCGTCGCGGCCGGCGAGCGGCTTCCGATCCAGCAAGCCGACGTGAAGCTGTCCGGCTGTGCGGTCGAAAGCCGGATCTACGCCGAGGATCCGTTCCGTGGGTTCCTGCCCTCGACCGGGCGCCTCGTGAAATACCGGCCGCCGGAGGAGGCAACCGATCGCGGCGTCACATTACGCAACGATACCGGTGTCTACGAGGGCGGCGAGATCTCGATCTGGTACGACCCGATGATCGCCAAGCTCGTCACGTTGGCTCCCTCGCGCGAGCAGGCGATCGAGGCGCAAGCCAATGCGCTCGATCGGTTCGCCATCGACGGCATCCGCCACAACATTCCGTTCCTCGCCGCGGTGATGCAGACCGAGCGCTTTCGCTCCGGCAAGCTCTCGACCGCGTTCATTGCCGAGGAGTTTCCGGACGGATTTCGCGGAGGTGAGCCGGACGGCAGGATCTCCGAGCTCATGGCCGCGGTTGCGGCCGCGGTCGATTTCGCCGTGGGGGAGCGCAAGCGAAAGATTTCCGGACAGCTGCCGAGCCGTCCGGTGCGAAGGGATTCCCGGCGCGTCGTGAAGCTCGGCCAGAGCGAGCATCGGCTCGAGATCGCGCGCAAGGGCGATGCGATCCACGTGCGGATGTTCGAGGGCGAGAGCCGGGAAAAAAGTGCGCACCTCCTGCGGTCGGCCTGGAAACCCGGAGATCTCGTCTGGAGGGGCACCCTCGACGATGTGCCGGTGGCCGTGCAGGTGCGGCCGGCCCCGAACGGGTTCGATCTCGCCCATCGCGGGGTCCAGGCGCGCGCGCTGGTCTATACCGAGCGCGAAGCGACAGCCGCGCGCCTGATGCTGGTCAGGACATTGGCCGATGCCGGCAAGAAGCTGCGCTGCCCGATGCCGGGCCTCGTGGTCTCGATCGTCGTCAAGGAGGGCCAGCAGGTCCGGGCCGGGGAGACGCTGGCCGTGGTCGAGGCCATGAAGATGGAGAACGTGCTGCGCGCCGAGCGGGACGCCACCGTCTCGCGCGTCATCGCCAAGCCGGGCGACAGCCTCGCGGTCGACGCGGTGATCCTCGAGTTTGCCTGACGCGCAGGAGCTTCAAATGAAGCGCGAGCTGCGTGCGCAGATTTCCCTCCCCGCGAAGCGGCGGGGAGGGTGGCGAGGTGCGGAGCACCGAGCCGGGTGGGGGGTCGAGGAAATTGAAATTCAAGGCGCCCCCCACCCCTAACCCTTCCCCACCGCGCTGACGCGCGGGAGGAGGGGAACCCAGCGGCCGCGTTTCTATGAATGCGAGAAGCCTGCCACCCAATTCCGGGAAGTAATCGGAGCGCCCGTGGCTAGCCTCGGCCGCGTGGAATTTGCCGGCGCATCGTGCCACGATCCCCCAATGGATGCCGCAGCGCTGTTCCTGTCCGCCACCGGCCGGCTCGCGCCGCGGCCGTTCGCAATCGGGACGGTCGCGATCTACGCGGCGAGCCTGGCTTCGCAGACGCTGATCTCGGCGCCGGTCGTCGCGCGCGCCGGGTTCTGGCCGTTCGCGGCCGTCCAGGCGACGCTGCTCTGGGGCTGGTACGCGCTGCATGCCAAACGGCTGCGCGACGCCGAGCAGGATATCGGCGCGGCGGCCGGGATCGCGGCCCTCTACGCGCTCGCCATGGTGCTGCTGTTGTTCGTGGCGTTCTTCATCCGGCTCGGCGCGCGTCCGGGCGAAGAGATCGCCGGCTCGGCGCTGCGATGGTTCGGCCCGCTGTCGTTCGGGTGGTTCGGCTCCGGCGAGTTCGGGGGGCTCGGCTTGATCCTGGCCGGCTTCGTCATCGCCGCCTTCGCGCCCGCCCTGGTCGCGCTCGGATTTTCGATCTGGACCGGGACGCGGCCGAGTCACGCGTCCGCCGCGCCGTGAACGCGAATTCGGCCGTCCGCAGCCCGAAGCCATGACGCCGTATTTCGCCTATGGCTCGAACATGAGCAGGCCGCACATGGAACGGCGCTGCCCCACCGCGGCTGCGATCGGGCGGGCGCGGCTCGAGGGCTGGCGCTTCATCGTGACACTGGACGGCTTTGCCTCCGTCGTGCCCGCGCCCGGCGCGGTGGTGCATGGGGTGCTGTGGCGCCTCTCCGCGCGCGACCTGGCCGCGCTCAACGCCTACGAAAGCCTCGACAGCGGCCTTTACGGGCGCCGCATCCTGCCGGTGCGGGCCGGCGACCGCATCGTTGCGGCCACGGTCTATGTCGGGCGCGAGCGCAGGCCGGGCCAGCCCCGGCCGGGCTATCAGCGCGTGCTCGTCGCCGCGGCCCGGGAGTGGCGGCTGCCGGAACGCTACGTGCGATCGCTCGAACGCTGGGGTCAGCCGTTCGGCGGAACGCGCGGCGTCGAGGTCGGAGAAGCCAGATGAGCGAGAGCAGCGTTCGGCACGTGAGGATCCGCGGCCGAGTCCAGGCCGTTGGCTTCCGCGTCTGGGTCGAAGACAATGCGATTCTGCATGATCTCGGAGGCTGGGTCAGAAACCGGAACGACGGCAGCGTCGAGGCCGTGTTCGCCGGGCCCGCATCCGAGGTCGAGCGCATGATCGAATTGTGCCGCCGGGGGCCGCCCGGCTCCCGGGTCGAAGCCGTCGACGTGAGCGAAGCCGGACCGGAGCTCTTGTCCGAGCGCCATCAGGGCGAGCGCTTCTCCGTGCTGCCGACGCGGTGAGGCATCCGGTAGCCCGGATGGAGCGAAGCGAAATCCGGGACAGCCGATCCCGCATTGCGCTTCGCTCCATGGGCTACAAGGTCACCGCCTCCTCCGCCATCTCGCTCGGATCTCCGGGAATGAAATCGGTCGCTCCGCACAGCGCCTCGAACTCGCGGCGCAGCACGAGGTCCACCTCGTCCATGCCGGCGGAGACGCCGAGGTCCGCCAGGCTGGTGACGCCGTAACGCGGACCGGAAACGCCGCACGGCACGATTCCGGAGAAATGCGCCAGCTCCGGCGCGACGTTGAGCGCCATTCCGTGCAGGGTCACGAAGCGCCGCACGCGGATGCCGATCGCGGCAATCTTGTCCTCGCGGCCGACGCCCTGATCCGGGCGGCGCACCCACACCCCGATGCGGTCCTCGCGGCGCTCGCCCGCAATCTCGAAGGCGGCGAGCGTGCGGATGATCCAGGCCTCCAGCGCGGCGACGAAGCGGCGGATATCGGGAATCCGGCGCTTCAGATCGAGCATCACGTAGGCGACCCGCTGGCCCGGACCGTGGTAGGTGAACTGCCCGCCGCGGCCGGTCGGGAATACCGGGAATCTGGCTTCGAGCAGCTCTTGCGGCCGGGCGCTGGTGCCGGCGGTGTAGAGCGGCGGGTGCTCGAGGAGCCAGACCAGCTCGGAGGCGCGACCCTTTGCGATCGCGTCGCTGCGCGCATCCATCGCGGCGAGCGCCGCCGGATAGGGCACGAGGCGCCGGCTCCGGCGCCATTGGCCCGGCGGCCACGGCCCGCCGCGGGTCCTCAGATCGATCGGCAAATCGTCGCGAAACTGCGCCAAGTTCAAGGCCTTCCTGCCTGCGGCTGCGATTGTACTCGCATTCTTTCCGGCGCGCGCGTTCGGCCCGGCCGCGGCCGGGCCGGCCTTGTCGCGACCCGACCGATTTGTTACATGCCCCTCGTGCCGGCGTTCAAGCGCGGCACCAGCCCATCTGCGGTCGTGGCGGAAGTGGTAGACGCGCTAGCTTGAGGTGCTAGTGGGGCGACCCGTGGAGGTTCGAGTCCTCTCGACCGCACCAATACCAAGCTACCGTACTCACAACAAACAGCATATTGATCCAGCTAGACTTTTCCACACGGGCTACTACACGATTCACTACACATGGCCCGTGTAGCGACCAAGCCTACTCCCAACAAGAGCGGTCGTCGGACCGCGCGCAAGCGCATCCTTGCTGAGCTGCAGAACGACTACTTGGACCTGCTGCACACCATGGACGTGATCACCAAGGCCGGGGCGGGCTTTCGCTCGTTGGCGGATGCTTGGGCCGACACAACGACCCCGCATGGCAAGCTGATGCTGACGGTGCAGGGCGGCTTGGCCGAGTTCGAGCGGTCGTTGATCATGGCCCGAACACAGGCAGGCATTCAGCGGGCGAAGGAGCGCGGCGTGGCATTCGGTAGGCCGACCGAGCTCAATCCGAAGCAGCGCCGTATGATCGCCGAGCGGTATGCTGCGGGCGAAACGGCGGCTGCGCTGGCCCGTGAGTTCGAGGTTGGCGAGGCGACGGTCTGGCGAGCACTCAACGAAGGGGTAAGCTAGGATGTCTCGCAACCGGGCCGTTGCTCACTCGTTGTGCCGACAATCCAGAAAGGGGAATGCGATGAAATTAGCAGCCAAGCTTACCGCCATCGTGTGTTTCGCCATTCCAGTACTTTCTAACGAAGCGGTTGCGCAGCAAAATACGCTAAGACAGCAACTCGTTGGCACTTGGACCGTCCTTTCCTTTACTAACGAAAATGAAAGGACCGGTAAGAAGACGGATGTCTTTGGTTCCGATCCGAAAGGGATCTTCATGTTCGATGAGACAGGTCGCTTCTCCATCAATCTCTTACGTCCAGGGCGACCGAAATTTGGCTACCGCGATTTCCCGTCTGTTGCGGCAGCCAAGGCGGCCCTCGAGGGGATAATCACGATGTTCGGGACATACAAAGTTAATGAAAGCGAGCATTCAGTATCCCTGGATGTCATCGGTGGCAGCTATCCTACCTGGGACAATTCACATCAGAAGCGGTTCATCACGATCAACGGAGACGAACTCACGTATAGAAATCCTACACCTGCATCCGGCGGGGGTACTGCTGTCGTAATCCTTAAGCGTGCGGGCACGGCCGAAAAATGAACTCTAGACCATGCCAGGGATCTGGCGTCGGCGAGGCAGCAGTCGTGGCAGGGATCATGGCCGTGTTCAGTTTGGCCGAGCGGTACAATAAGTTTTTTCCACCGGCTCTTTGCTACACAACGTCCTACACAAAAGCAGGAGATCGTCCAAAAAACTCCTGTAATTTCAATCCACAATGCCAGTGAGGTCGGTCTCCTCTGGACCGCACCAGCCGGTATCAATCATCCAGGACATACAGGCTACACGCCGCGGAAAATCGCACACGCGCTAGGCTAGTTCGATCAGCGAACCGGCAAAGAACTCGGCTGCCGAGGGCTCATAGAAACCCGACGGCATCTTCTTCCCGAAATTGTGCTGAAATAGGGCTGGAGCGCAGACAATCTGTCACCGGCCGGCTAGCCTGTAGGTCGCCTAAGCGGCCAATAAATGGAGCCAGCTTTGCCGTCGCCGGAGGCGGGCAGGATCTGTGCACGTGCCCGCAACGGAAGCCCAACAACGCGCGCGGGATTGCTACCGACCCGGCCGGGAGGACCGCGGCGCGCCATGACTGTGCGAAACGTGCTCGCTAGAGCATGAAGCCACGACGGTGTATAGTGTCGTGTGGCTGCGCGAACCCGGCCCTTCCACCGGGTGCCCAGGTCGCCATCTTGATCGGTGACCCGACGAAAGCTGAGGTGGTCGTCCAGCGCGTCAAATTCCCCGCCAACTACCAAATTCCGCCACACACTCATCCGTACGCAGAGGTAGTCACGGTGCTCAGCGGCAGCATCGGCTTCGGCATGGGTGAAAAGTTGGACAAGAGTGGCGAGATGGTCAGTGCGGGCACCTTGAACGTGGTACCGGCAAAGCACGCGCATTTTGGTTGGACCGGGAACTAGGGGGCGACCCTGCAAGTTCAGTTCACAGGTCCGGGAGGCATCGAGTACATCAACCCCGCTGACGATCCGCGCAAGAAGACTCAGTGAAGGCACCAATTCCAATTTGCTGCGACGCCCCGCTCGGCTTCGGCTAGGGCGGGGCTTGTTGCAATGAGCCCAAGCGAGTTTTCCACAGCCCGGCGCTACACAACGAACTGCACGGTGGCGGAAGACGCGCGCAACAAGCCTAACGATTTCAAGCGCCGCGGCCGGTATTCGCAATGTCCTCTTGACCGCACCAGTACCAATTTAACCCTCAGCCTCATCGTCCCTGACCGAAGGCGGCGGCTCTACGGTCACTTCGGCAGTCCGGCTGTTTTCAGCGCTGCTTCGTATTTGGCGAGATCTTCGGGTCGGAACGGTCCCAACGCATCTCTGAGATTTGACACGCGCAGCGCGGGGTCGAGCTGGCGCAATTTCGTGCCGACGTTCCTGGCTCGCTCCATGTGCCCGGCAAGCGCATTGCTCGCGGCGGTGATGCGTAATACGGAGTGGCTTTCGGGCAGCTCCCGCAGTGCCATTTCCGCCAAAGACGATGCTTCATCATAACGGCCGGCGATGAAATGAGCGTGGGCGATTGCAGCTTCTATCCAAGGCATGAGCGGATCGAGCGGGCTCAGGCGCACCGCGCGTGCGAGGTGCTCGATCGCCAGGTCCGGCTTGCCAAGCCAATATCTCACGCAGCCGCTTGAAAACCAGGCCGTAGCCAGGTTCGGATTGAGCGCGAGCGCTCGATCGATGAAGGCGGCGCCGGCGTCGACCTCCTCGACGACATAGGCAAGCGCAAATCCGCCCGTGCCGAGCGCGACAGCGTCGTCCTTGCCCAAAACCACGGCTCGGTGAGCCAATCGCGCGGTTTCGGCGACCTCATTCGCCCGATCGGTCATCCACTTGTTGTTTTTGCGATGGACGTAACAGATCGCGGCGGCGCCATAAGCCGAAGCAAAATCCGGATCGAGCTCGATTGCCCGGTAGAACAAGCTCAGCGCCTCGCTGTTGCTCTCCCGGGTCCACCGATAACGGCTGGCGATCCCACGTAGATAATAGTCGTAGGCATCGAGGCTCTCGGTCGGTTTGTGCTTGGCGCGTTCGATCTCCGCCTGTTCCAGCTTCGGGGCAATCGCGCCGACGACACTCGCGGTCACCTGGTCTTGCAGGTCGAATATGTCTTCCAGCCCACCCTCGAAGCGGTCCGCCCACAGGTGCGCGCCGGTCGAGGCATTGATGAGCTGGCCCGTGATGCGTATTCGGTTGCCCGACTTGCGCACGCTGCCCTCGAGCACGTAGCGGACCCCGAGCTCGAGACCGACCTGCTTCACGTCCACGGTCCGGCCCTTGTACGTAAAAGTCGAGTTGCGGGCGATGACGAATAACTGTCGGAAGCGGGACAGGGCCGTGATGATCTCTTCCACCATGCCGTCGGCGAAATACCCTTGCTCAGGGTCGCCACTCATATTCTCGAACGCAAGCACGGCAATCGAGGGCTTGTCGGGCAGCGGCAGACTGGGGCGGGTGGCGGCTGGCGCCCCGCTCGGGCGCACGCGATAGACCCGCACCGGCTGGGCGATATTCTTGAGCTTCTGTTCCCCCATGTCCTCGCTGGTCAACTCGAGCTTGCCCCGCACCTGCCGCTGCGCGTCATCGGAGAGGCAAATGCCCCCGGGCTCGGCCAGCCCCTCCAGCCTTACCGCCACGTTGACCCCATCCCCGAAGATGTCGCCGCGGTCGATCATGATGTCGCCGACATTGATGCCGATGCGGAACTCGATCCGCTGCTCGTGCGGCACGTCGGCATTGCGCTCCGCCATGCCGCACTGGACGTCCACGGCACAACGCACCGCGTCCACGACACTGCTGAACTCGGCCAGCATGCCGTCGCCGGTGTTCTTGACGATCCGCCCACGGTGTTCGGAAATCTTGGGATCGACGAGCAGGCGCAGATGGTCCTGGAGCTGGGCGTGCGTGCCCTCTTCGTCGAGCCCGGTCAACCGGCTGTAACCAGCCACGTCTGCGGCCAGGATGGCGGCGAGCCGTCGCTCTACGCGCTTCGCGGCCAAGACACACCTCCTACAGGGTGTGCCGAGTTTACGCTTATCTCGGCCCGCAGGAAGGCACCGCGGGCTGCTGAATGGCCATGCGCTGATTTCCGCCCCGCAGGTTCCTCGCGGTACCTGCGGGCGACGTAGGCGCGGCACCAAATCTCTAAGCTCAGGGAGACGCGGGTCGTGCCGGCGTTGAGCTGGCAATGATCGTGGATGGCTCGATCCGGTCCGCGCCGGAAACGACGATTGCCGCGTGGGTGCTCTCGACCAAAGCCTTGACCTCAGCCTGCTCCACCGCCGGGACGGAGAACTTGTCCAGGGTCGTCTGCACGTCGTCCATGAACGCTTGCCACTCGCCGGGAGTGATCGCCAAATCGCGATGGGACTCCTCCATGCTGCGGCCCGAGTAGCGCTGCGGTCCACCGGCCGCCCAACACAGCATCTCCGTGACGAGATATTTGAACCCCGCGGGCGGCACCTTGTGGTGTGCCTCGTCCACCAGGGGATTCGCATTGAGCCTGGGATCGGCCATGACGCGATCGATCAAATCCTCGACCACCGTGGCTATGCTGTAGACCCCGCCCAGCCGATCATAGAGCGACCGGTTCCCGGATACTGTCTCGCTGTCCGCCATCGTGTTGTCCTCCCGGAACGCCCCCGCCCGCTTTCGGAAGCCTACGTCGAGCTGAGCGGGAAGTACATGAAATTGGCTTGGCGCTCGACCAAAATGCTCACGCTGCAGGCGCCCCATTTTACCATTTTCGTTCTCGGACGCGGACGCGCTCCGCACGCTTTCGCCTTGACCCGGCCCGGAGGGTAAATCAACCTCGGGCGCGGTTGCATGCATAAGGTGCATGACATGAGGCGCGCCCATGTCCGAGGTGTCGGGGTCTAGCTGGTGGCAAACCTTGCCGGGCGTATTGACCGCTGTGGGGGGCCTTCTCACTGCTGTCACGGGTCTCGTCCTCGCCCTGAACCAGATCGGCGTCTTCAGCACGCATACATCAAGCTCGCGCCCGGATCGTCCGCCGTCGGTTGTCGTGGATCACAGGCAGCAGCAAGGGCCGAGCTTCGACTGCAAGACGGATAGGGGCCTCGTAGAGCAGGCGATCTGCGGCGATGCGGAGCTCGCAGCCAGGGACCTCGTCCTGGATGACCTGTTCCTCAAGGAGCGGGACCGCTTGTCCGGTCAGGCGCGAGCCGATTTGCTCGAGGCGCAGCGGATTTGGGTGGGCAAAAGGAACCAATGCCGCGACCCCGGCATGGCCGCGTGCATAACGCAAAGCTACGACGCGCGTATCCGCGAGCTGCGGGCCGCGGCGCGCCAGTGAGGCGGCACAGGGAAACTGCAGGTGCGACCATTCGGACGCGAGCAGCGGGCAGGTCCTCACAGGCCGAGGGACATCGCCGGCGCTTGGAAGGCGAAGCGCGAGCCCCCGTGCTCGCGATCGGCAGACGGTTTGCGGCGGAACCTGCGTGTCGGCCTCATGCTTTTTGCGCTCGCCGCCACCAACGGGTTCGATCTTGCGGCTCGCGCCGAGTCCCTTTGTACGTGTCGTGCCCGTGATCGCAGCTTCGAGCTCGGCCAAACCGTATGCCTCCAAACCCCGAACGGGCCGCGAATGGCCGTCTGCGTCATGGTGCTCAACAATACTTCGTGGCAGATCTCTCAGACCCCGTGCGTTGGCGCCGGTGTTCAACCGGCGGCGAGAGACCGCCCGGGTTGAACCCGAAGCCGCAACCCCGACCGACGATGCCCACAATGCCGGATACCCGTCCGGCCGTCGGCCCGAAATCGCCCATGGTTAGCCATAAATTAAGCCCGGTTTGCGAAGACGTTCCCCAGGCGAACGGGTGGGAGCATGCAGTCGGTTTCCAAAACAGCGAAGGGCGGTTTGGCTTGTCTCGCGCTCATCGGGGCGATCGGCACCGCGGCTCTGGTCTCCGGCGGAAGCGCAAGGTCGGTGGATGATCCCGAGCTTTCGTCCGCCGAGATCGTGGCTTTGCGGTTTCCCTCGGATTGGGAGGAGATGGCATCGCCGGCGCAGGCCGACCCGAGCGCAGCCCAAGATGCGGCCCAAGATATCGAGCAGCAGACGCTTTCGATCCTCGCTTTCAATCCCGATCCGCTCGGCATTCCCGGGCCTCGGATCTGGGCGGCAAATCAGCGTCCCTCCGGCGAAGGCGTCGATCCGGCCGCGGCTGGCACGACCGGCGAGCGCACCGGAAGCATTGCGACCGCGCCGCAGAGCCGCGCCGCGCCGACGCCTCGCGCGAAAAACCAGCCCGTCACCTTGTTCAATGATGCCCAGATCGCCAGCATCAAGGAGCGGCTCAGGCTGACCCGCGATCAGGAGCAATATTGGCCGAAAGTCGAATCCGCCTTGCGCTACATCGGCTGGCGCCATTCCCGCGAGCGAACAGTCGCCAGAGTCCCGACGCTCGATCCCGATGACGTTGAGAGGTTGAAGGTCGCGGCGGTGCCGTTGATCATGAGCCTGCGCGAGGACCAGAAGCGCGAAGTGCGCATGCTCGCCCACGTCATGGGACTGGAGAAGATCGCGGCTCAGTTCTGATCCGCCGCGCGGTCGCGCGGCGAAGTCCTAGGCGGAGATCCCGGGGGCGCGCTCGAGCTTGTCGGCCGGAAGGTTGATCTCGCAGACGAGGCCTTCCTTGCGCCACTCGAAGCGCACGTCGCCATCGAGCTGATCGCGGATCATCCCGACGATGACGCTGGTGCCGAAACCCCGGCGCCGCGGCGACCTGACCGTCGGCCCGCGTGCTTCGGCCCAGCGGAACACGAACCGCCCGTTCGGGCCGTAGTCCCACTCGATCTCGACCGTGCCGGCGGGCGTGGAGAGCGAGCCGTATTTGGCGGCGTTGGTGGTCAGCTCGTGCAGCGCCATCGCCATCGACTGCGCTGCCCTGGGATCGAGCACCAGCTTGGGGCCGCTGAGGCGCGCGCGAGGCTCCTGGCTGCGCCGGTAGGGCGCGAGCTCGTCCTCGACCAGCTGTTGGAGCTCGGCGCCCGACCAGCGCGATTGCGCCAGCAAGGCATGCGCGTGACCCAGCGCCTGGATGCGGCCCTGGATCGCCTCCTTCAGCTCCTGGACGGTTCGCGCCTCGGTGAGCCGAACGGTGGCCTGGACCACGGCCAGCAGATTGTTGGCGCGGTGGACCACCTCACCGGCGAGCATCATGACCCGTTCCTCGAACTGCTTGCGGTCGGTGATGTCCACCAGCATGTTCACGGCGCCGATCAGGGCCCCGGACCCGTCGCGGAGCGGCGTGGGATAAGGAATGAACGACACACGGGTGCCGTCCGGCCGTTCGGCGATGGCCTCGGTGCCGCGGACCGTCCGGTTTTCCTTGAGCGCTACCGCCATGGGGCACTCATCGTGCCGCATCGGCCTGCCGTCGGGCCAGTAAAGGCGCCAGGAGCCGCACCATTGGGTCTGGCCGAGCTCGGGCCGGCAACCCCACATTTCGACGGCGGCCCGGTTGTAAAACGTAATGCGCCCGGCGGCATCGGTGGTGTAAACGGCCGCTGGGAGCGCGTCGAGCAGCTCGCGGAACCGGCGCGCCCGTTCGCGCAATGTGACCTCGATGCGCTTGTGCGCGTCGATTTCGGATTCGAGCTGAAGGCGCGCCTCGTCCTCCAACACCGTCCGATTGTGCGCCTCGACGATGCGCTCAAATTCGGCGGTCGCCAGCTCGGATGTTGCCCACATGAAGAATTGCTCGACTTGAAAACCGGAACCCAAGGCTTTCCTCCACCGTGCCGGTCCCGCGCGAAGGAGGGATGCTGCGATTTCGCAGGAATTTCAGCCGAGCCGAGGAGGGCCGGCAGAGCAATGCTTGGCCATGAGGGTAGGTTCCCAAAAATCGGCCCCAACCGGGCAATATCCCCGGGTATCGCAGGGGGTCGAATCGAGCCCGATGAAGACCTAGCCGGCGCGCCGGTCGCTTCTTATCTTCATGGCGAATCTTCATGCCGAGATGCCGGCCCGTGCGGGCACCGGCCGGCGTGCCCGGAGAAACCAATGATCTTGATCGAGCTGATGTTCGGGATGATGCTGGCGGTGTTCCTGCTGCTCGTGCTGCCCTTCCTGCTGCTGATGGCTGGAATCGCGGGCGCGATGCTGCTCTGGTATCTGGCGCCGGCGGTCCTGCTCGCCGCGCTGATCTTCTGGCTGATTTTTCCCGGCAGCCATGGACTTGCGATCCTGCTGCTCGTGCTCATCCTCGGATTGTTCCTGATCGAGCGGCGCTCGCGGCGCGGCTACCCGTAGCCGTTCCTGGTGGTCATACGGAGCGGCGGCTCGCGCCCGCGTAACGCGGGGGCCCGGATTGCGCCGTGCTTTGCGCGGCCCTATCCGGTCCACGCTGATTTGGAATCAGTAGCTTGGGACCGGCCTCAGGTCGGTGGGGTTCGGCGTGTGCGCGACGTATTTCGGGCGCCAGGGATTGGCCGGCCTCGACCCCGACCCGGCCCGCATCTTCGCAGCGGCCGGCCGCGGCTTGAGGTGGGTCGACCACGGCGAGGTCGCGACCATCGAAGCGAAGGTCTCCTCGGGCGCAACGAGCTCGGTGGCCAGATCCTCGGAGCTGAGCTCCAGGGTCAGCTCTCCGAGGCCGGACGGCAGTCCAAAGGCGGGGACCGGCGGCGCAGGCTCCAGCCAGAGGCCCGCCTTGACCGGGAGCACGGTCTCGTCTCCGGATGCTGCCGCCGCAACCTTGGCCAGCAGTTGCGAGTCGAACAGGTTTCCCAGGTCGGAAGGGATCGGCATCGGCGTCACTAGCCGAGACTGGAACGGATGCGGCCAGCCGAAGCTTTGGATGCTGGGCGCAGGCTTCGCGCTTTCCGCCGCGAGAACCATGGGCCACGCCGGCTTTGCCGGTTTGTGCATCACCCAGCTCTCCGGCTCGGTGACGGTCCGCGGCCGATCGGGCCCCGCCGGCACGACGTGGACGATGCGATAGCCGCGCGCTTTGAGCTCGCGCAGCAGCTGGGGAAGCATCAGTGCGGTTACCGGCTGGATATCGTGCAGCAGCAGCACGCCCTTGTGCTTCTCCTCGAGCCGCTGCAGCGCGCGATGCAGGACCTGCTGCGCGCTGATGTGGGTCCAGTCGTCGGCCACGAAGTCGGCGCTCCAAACCATGATGCCGTGCGAGGCGAGATAGGCCTCCACGGCGCGCGAGCGCCCAAGTCCGGGAAAGCGGAAGAACGAGCCGAGCGCCCGGGGATCGCCGAGCGCGGCCGTGATCGACTGGATGCCTTGGTCGACCTCCTGCTCGGCGCGGAGCAGCGTCAACCGGGTGAAAATGAGCGGGTGGTTCTGACTGTGCGAGGCGATCGAGTGGCCTTCGTTGTAGACGCGTCGCACCGTCGCCGAATAGGCGTGCGCCTGGCGTCCAACCATGAAGAACGTCGCCTTCACGCATTCGGCGGCGAGCGCCTCGAGAACGCGATCGGTATAAGGCGGCAGCGGCCCATCGTCGAACGTCAGGACCACTTCCTTGTCGGCGAGCGGCAGCGTCTCCGGATATTGCATGGTGCCGATGCGGGCGTGCTCCTTGGGCGCGACGACGAGCTCGCGCTCGGTGCCGAGCGCATCGCGGCGGCCGCCGGGACATTCGGCCGCGAAGGCCGAACCGCCCATCAGCGTGGCCATCAAAAAAGCTGCGGCAAGGCTGCGCATTGCAACTTCCATGGGACGAGCCTGGCTGCGACCGGTGATTCTGGGAAGGGCAGGCGCTGACGGCGGTCCGGTGCGCAGGCGATGCCGCGACCCTAAGCAGCCGCCATTAAACGCACCGTTAAGGCGCCGTTTCCATCCCTGATTATCCCGCACCTCCGAAGATGGTTTACGGCGTCCATGTCCATTCCGTGGCAACAAAATGGGACGAAGGGGGCTTTTTCC
>WNFY01000839.1_pt1 | contig 28353 bp, 28 predicted proteins | sample 5400091 | NCBI WGS metagenome assembly WNFY01 (sample SAMN13153364, study PRJNA577476) | soil metagenome | isolation source: 60 cm soil or saprolite under grassland replicate 1 | place: USA:California | collected 2016-06-15 | reverse complement strand
AACACAGCCACTGGTGTTGCGGCGCTCCAGAAGAATACCGCCGGCGCGGGCAACATAGCGATCGGTCAAGCCGCGCTCAACGAGAATACGACAGGCAGCTTCAACACCGCCCTGGGGTCAGGCGCGCTTCTAGTGGCCGTCGGTAGCAGCAACGCGGCCGTCGGCGCTGGCGCCGGACAAAACGTTGCTAATGCCAATAACGTGATCTGTATCGGGCAGGGCGTCTTAGGCGCGGATGTGAGTGACAGCTGCTATATCGGCAACATCTGGAACCAACCCGGCGGATCGCAAGCTGTGTACGTGAATTCAGAGGGCAAACTCGGTGCCCTGGTCTCTTCACGGCGTTTCAAGGATGAGATCAACCCGATGGGACAAGCCAGCGAAGTAATCTACGGCCTTAAGCCGGTGAGTTTCCGCTACAAGAAGGAGATTGAGCCGACGCGTCCACGTGGTTTCGGACTCATCGCTGAGGACGTAGAAAAGGTAAGCCCTGATCTCGTGACGCGCGGTGGCGATGGCAAAGTCAACAGCGTACGCTACGACCAAGTGAATGCGATGTTGCTCAACGAGTTCCTCAAAGAACACCGCAAGGTCGAGGAATTGGAAGCAACCGTAGCCGAGCAAAAGAAAGGTATGGAAGTTCTCGCCTCGCAACTGAAAGAGCAGGCTGCACAAATTCAAGGAGTGAGCGCGCAAATCGAGCTGGACAAGCGTGCCCTGCAAGTGGCCGCCACTAATCCGTAATGGCTGGGAGTTAACCACGGATAACGCCGATGAAATACACATTCACAACAGGATCCCCCACCGAACACACGAAAAATGCGAAAAGAGAGCTCTCTCATTTCGGGTCTTTTAGTGTGTCTAGTGGGTGAGAATTAAACTCAAAACGACAATGATACTCATGAATTCGCTAATTACGTCTCACCTCGTGGCCGCGCCGAGATCAGGCCCCGGCAGATCCCCTCTTATCCGTTTGCGCTGCTTCGTAATTCCCTTTGCGATTGCCTTCTTTGCGCTTTGCCAGAACGCGCAAGCGCTAAGTCCAGCTCCGGACGGCGGCTATCCCGGAGGTAATACGGCCGAAGGGCAGGCTGCTCTTTTTAGTCTCACAACCGGCGTTTACAACACGGCTCTTGGCTTATTTTCGCTCGAAAGCAACGCCACTGGTAATTTCAACACGGCTACCGGTGCTGGAGCGCTCCTTGCAACCACTGCGGACGAAAATACGGCTACCGGCGCTGCAGCGCTGCTCAGCAACACCACTGGCGAAGCCAACGTGGCGGAAGGAGCGTTTGCGCTTTTTAACAATACCGACGGCAGCAACAACACCGCCAACGGGCCAGAAGCGCTTTTTGCAAACAGAACCGGTCAGGGCAATACGGCGAGTGGCGCGCAGGCGCTTTTTTATAATGATGGTGACCCTGCTAACAACGAGGGATCGTACAACTCGGCCTTTGGGAACGGCGCACTCTTTGGCAACACGACGGGCTACGGTAACAGCGCCTTCGGCTCGGGCGCACTGGACTCCAACAACAGCGGCAGTTTCAATACGGCCGACGGCTTTCTTGCGCTCGGCGGTGCCTTCGCGCTGGGTGACGGCGCCATTGCCACAGGCAGCAACAACACCGCGCTCGGTGCTTACTCGCTTTCCAGTAATACCGAAGGCTTTCAAAACACAGCCGTAGGTGCGCAGGCGCTCCTTAACAACATCGACGGCGGGAATAATACAGGCGTTGGAGAATTTGCGCTCGCTAACAACACCGACGGGTTCGACAACACGGCCATCGGCGCCAGCGCCCTTATTAACAACAACACCGGCAGTGGCAACATCGGTATAGGTGATTTCACCGGTTTCAATGTCACAACAGCCAGTAACGTCATCTGTATCGGCAACGTTGGGGGTGAGAATATCAACAACGGCTGCTATATCGCCAACATCTATTCCAACATCCAGCCAGTTATTGGCACCGATCCCGACTACGTTACCATAGCCAGCAACGGAAAACTTGGCCGCAGCAACCTCAACGGGTCGTCACGCCGGTTCAAGCATGACATCCGGCGAATGAACAAAGCTAGCGAAGTGCTCTTTGCCCTCAAACCGGTAAGTTTCCGTTACAATAAGGAGTATGATGCGACGCAGAGAATTGCCTATGGCTTGATTGCCGAGGAAGTGGCGGAGGTCGCTCCTGATTTGGTGGGACGCAACAAGAGTGGCGAACCCGACTCAGTTCGCTACGAGCAAATCAACCCCATGTTGCTTAACGAATTTCTCAAAGAGCACAAGAGAGTCGAGGAGGAGCAAGCGCGTATCACTGAACTCGACTCCAGAATAGCGAGACAGGAAACGACAATCACACAGCAGCAGAAAGCAATGGAGGTCCTCACGACCCAGCTCAAAGAGCAGGCCGCACAAATCCGAAAGGTAGGCGCTCGAATTAGCATGACTAGACCCGCCACAGAGATGGTCGTCAGCAGTCCATGAACCTTCACACGGCAATAACGAGGAGCGGCGGTTCCCAAACCGCCGCACGGGCGACATGGAAGGCGCCTCTCCTTGAGACAACGACATACAAAATCGACCTAATGGAACTCTACTTTACTTAAGCAAATAACAATCCTATGACCCTCTTCAAGCAAATCAGCTCAACCGTGAAACTGAACAATGAAACGAAACTCGCTGTATGAAGAATACAAATCAAAGTAGCATATTCACAACGATTCTCTTTGCGCTTGGCTTCCTTGCGCTTTGCCAAATAGCGCCAGCAGTCACTCCCCCACCGGATGGCGGCTATCCCGGAGGCAACACCGCAGAAGGTCAGGCCGCCCTGTTTAGTCTTACCACCGGCACCTACAATACCGCAGTTGGTGTGTTTTCGCTCAAGGCCCTCGCTACCGGCCAGTTCAACACAGCCATCGGCGCCGGGACACTCCTTCTCAACACCGCAGACCAAAATACGGCCACTGGGACCGGAGCGCTTTTAAGCAACACCAACGGCTTCGGCAACACGGCCACTGGAGCGTTCGCCGGTTTTAGCAACACCGACGGCTCTGAGAACAGTGCCTTCGGTTGGAATGCGCTGGCGTCGAATACCACCGGTTTTGGCAACACAGCCAATGGAGCGCGTGCGCTTCGTAACAATACCGAGGGCGGCACGAACACCGCAATCGGAGTTCAAGCGCTTTTTACGAACACTACCGGTCAAGATAACACGGCAGGCGGCTATCAGGCGCTTTTTTTCAATGATGGAGACCCAACTAACTTGGAGGGATCCGACAACTCGGCCTTCGGAGCGTATGCGCTTGGCAACAGCACGACCGGCGATAGTAACAGCGCTTTTGGTTGGAGCGCGCTGGGAATGAACACCATTGGCTTCGGCAACACGGCAATTGGTGTTGGGGCGTTACGTAACAGTACCGGTGGCGTAGGTAACACGGCCGTCGGCGATGACGCGCTCAGCAACAGCATGAGTGGCGATGGCAATACGGCCCTGGGCGTAAGTGCCGGCTTCGATGTCACGACCGCGAGTAACGTTATCTGTATCGCGGCCGAGGGTCAGAACATCGACAACAGCTGCTTCATCGGCCAGATCTACTCCAACATCCAGCCGGTGATCGGGATTGACCCGGACTATGTCACCGTCGACTCCGATGGCAGACTTGGCCGTAGCAATCTCAATGGATCGTCACGTCGGTTTAAGCATGACATCCGTCCAATGGACAAGTCGAGCGAAGTAATCTTTACCCTGAAGCCAGTGAGTTTTCGTTACAATAAGGAGTATGATCCCAAGCAGAGACCTTCCTTCGGCCTGATTGCGGAGGAGGTGACCGAGGTGGCTCCTGAGTTGGTGGGACGCAATAAGAAAGGAGAGCCCGATTCAGTCCGCTACGAGCAGATCAACGCGATGTTGCTGAATGAATTTCTGAAGGAACACAGGAAGGTGCAGCAGCTGGAAGTCTCCGTTGCCGAGGAGCGAAGCCATTTCGAGGCGACGATCGCTGAGCTAAAAAAGGAGATAGAGCATGTTGCAGCTCGTTCCAAGGAGCAGGATGAAAAAATCCGGAAAGTTAGTGCTCAGGTTGAACTGAATAAGGGTGCACCGCGGACGGTTGCCAATAAGTAACAGATTTTGTAGCGCTGGATGAAGAGGTAATGTGGCACAGCCATCTTGGCTGTGGGGCCAGCAGGCATCTTGCCTGCCGAATAAACAACCACCAGGCGCGCCCGGCGGTCGCGCCCTACCTATCACGCGCAGCCTTGACGATTTGCACGAAGCTGCGCGGGTCGAGACTTGCGCCGCCGACGAGGGCGCCGTCGATGTCGGGCTGGCTCATGAGCTCGCCTGCGTTCTCCGGTTTAACACTCCCTCCATACTGAATGCGTACGCGCTCGGCGGTCGTATCATCGGCCATTTGGTGCAAAGTGTGGCGAATGAACGCGTGGGCTTCCTGTGCTTGAGCGGGCGTGGCGTTGCGGCCGGTGCCGATGGCCCAGACCGGCTCGTACGCAATCACTGTTTCCTGCAATTCCTTTGGACTCAAACCCGCGAGACTGCCACGCAATTGGATCGATAATATTTTTTCAACGTTGCCTCGGTCCCGCTGCTGGAGCGTTTCCCCGATACAAACAATGGGACGGAGCGTCGCCTCGTGCGCGGCGCGCACCTTGCGATTCACGATTTCGTCGGTCTCACCAAATAAAGTGCGGCGTTCGCTGTGCCCGAGCACGACGTAATGCACAAACAAGTCGCGAAGCAACGCAGCGCTGATTTCACCGGTAAATGCACCGCGCTTCTCCCAATACATGTTTTGCGCGCCCACCTTTATGTTCTGCGCTTTGCCGAGTGCTTCCATCACTTTGGCAATCGCAGTGAACGGCGGCACGATCACTACTTCCACATCCGTGATGTCACCCAGATCCAGCAGCATCGACTCGACAAATCGCGCCGACTCGGCCTGTGTCATGTTCATCTTCCAATTAGCGGCAACGATTTTTTTTCTCATATGATTCAGTTGTCATTCCGAGCGAAGCGAGGAACCTCCCAACTTTTCGAGGGGTGGCAAATCTTTCGTCACTCGTGAGATCCCTCGGTACACTCGGGATGAGAAGCAGCGGCCACGTTTTTCTTACGCATGTAATTCCGTCCCTGGCTGCAGGCTCAGAACTGAAAATAGATGAACGGCGTGTAGTGCGGCGGAACAAATAAGAGGACGACCGCAAAAGTGCAACCATAAGCCGCTGCGAAGACTGGGGCAGGCCATTGCCGCCATGATTCTGCAAACCATCGGCGAGAATTGAGCCAATGAATTAAGGCAAGCGCACCAATCAGCAACAGGAACCATCGATGGAAATGTTCATTACCACCGCCGCGAAACAGGATAAACTGCTTTAGTATTGTTCCCGCACTGGCAAGGTCGTGCGCGCGGAACAGGATCCACGCAACGCATATCGCATAGATCGTAATAGGCCATGCGAGCCAGCGCATCCCCCGCGCGGCCCACTTCAGACCCTCGGTAAAGCGGGTCCACTCGCGATGGATAAGCAGCGCGGTTCCATGTAACGCGCCCCAGATAACGAATGTCCATGCAGCTCCGTGCCATAGGCCGCCGAGCAGCATCGTGATCATGACATTGCGGTAAGCAAATCCGCGCGAGCCGCGATTACCGCCAAGCGGAATGTAGAGATAATCGCGAAGCCAACTTGAAAGACTAATGTGCCAGCGCCGCCAGAAATCAGAGACGTTCCGGGCAAAGTAGGGAAACTGGAAGTTGTTTGGTAATTGGAATCCAAGTAGCCGGGCAGCTGCAATGGCCATGTCTGTGTAGCCGGAAAAATCGCAGTAAATCTGGATGGCGTAGAACAGCACACCAATCCACGCGCTCGTTGCCGTGAAATCCGCCGGATGAGCGAAGTAGCGGTCGACGGTCGGCGCGACTCCATCGGCGATGCACGCCTTCTTGATGAATCCCGCCAGGAATAACATCACCGCGCCGCGCACATCGACATTGGAAAACTTCTTGGCCGAAACGAGCTGCGGCAGAAAGTACACTGCACGCACAATCGGCCCTGCGACCAGTGGCGGGAAAAAACTCACGAACAACGAAAGATCGACAAAATTCGACATAGGACGCTGCTTGCCGCGGTACACGTCTATCGTGTAGCTCATCGAGTGAAATGTGTAGAAGCTAATGCCGACCGGCAGAATAATGTTGAGCGTGTTCACACTTGCCGGTAAACCAAGCCACGCCAGAAACCCGGACGCCGAAGAGACAAAAAAGTTAAAGTATTTGAAAAAAGCCAGGACACCGAGATTGACGCATACGCTGGTGGCAATCCAGAAGCGCCGCCATGCCGGACGTTCACTGCGTCCGAGCATTTGTCCGACGATGTAATCCACCGTCGTGGACCCGAGAACCAGGAACGTAAATTTCCAGTTCCACGCCGCGTAAAAAAAATAGCTGCAGAGGAGAAGCCACACCTTTCGCGCGGTGTTGTTGCGCATCGTCCAGTAGACGATGAGCACAACCAGAAAAAACCAGAGGAACCGAAATTCAACGAAAGACATTCTGACAGAGAATGGGAAGCGAAGTTAAACCGGCAGCCATTGATTGTTGATCATTTGATTTCGCCTGCTCGCGCGAGTTCCACAAAATTCGCCGCCACGATGCGTGTGAATTCTTCCGCGCCTGATTTGGTCAGATGTTGTCCGTCCCGCCGTACGCTGCTGCGATAGAGGCTCGGATAATCCCGCGGATTATTAAACGCCATCACAACACCCGGCACCCCGACGCTTTCGGTGGCGATGTTAATTTGCGTCGTGCTTGGCGTGATCAAAAAGATTGGCGCGGCTCCAATATCCCTAACTTCCTGCGCGCACTGCCGGTAGGCTTCCACCGTATAAGGTGAAAGTCGACGTGTGCCGGCTTGGGCGATCGCATCCGCCAGCCCACGCTCATACGCTGCGGCCTGGCCGGGGGACGTTCGATTCGGTCTGGTCACGTACCCATCGCTAGCTGCGCCGAGGTAGCTTGCACGACGTTCCTTTGTGTCGCGACTCAAGAAATGGTCCGGAATATCAGCTGCTCTTGCGACGTTGGTATAATTTTTTTCAAGCTGCCCAACATAAAATGCCAGCAGGCTACGCGTGTTTTTCTCTTCTTTTTGACGCAGCATAATGTCGCTAAGCTTTGCGGGATTCGGCAGCCTTAGCGGAGCTGTGCCGGCGTCGCTAAGTTTTCGCAAAAGAAGCGATACCCGTTTCCAGTCGGCCCAATAAAGTGCGCGACGGCTGGTCTGGTTTTCGGGGGACCACTTGGTTTGGAGTTCATCGTATTCAATGAAAACCCATCTCAAGTTGCGCGGTTTCAGGTTTAAAATCTGCTCGAGCAGGTAGGCGGATTCCGGCAAATACATGCCGCCAATACCGAAGTTGAAGCTGTGCGTCGGCAACCCGCTCTCGCGCGTGACGCGATCAAAAATAGCGGGTGAAATCTGAAAGTAGATCCGGCTCGATCCAATAAAGAGCGTGTTAAATTCATCCTTATGCGCGGCGAAAAATCGGAATTTCTGCGAGACCCCACCATCGATTTCTGGAAATGGCAGGATCGCGTGTAAACCTACGCAGGTAATAAGGAATGCAGCTGCACCAATGGCGGAATTAGTCAGCGCCCAGATGGCAGTCTTGCGGCCGGTCGGTTTGCGCGGCGCTGGAGGTTCAACATGAACCTTCGAAACGTGCTCGCGAACTGGCACGGTTTATTTCCTGTCGCTTAACGCCGCCACACCAGGCAATTCCTTGCCTTCCAGCAATTCAAGCGATGCGCCACCGCCGGTGGAGATGAACGTCATTTTGCCGGCAAGCCCGGCTTGTTTCACCGCCGTCACCGAATCGCCGCCACCGATAATCGTCGTCGCACTCGATTGCGCAAGCGCTTCCGCGATCGCCATCGTCCCCTCCCCAAACTCTGGAATTTCGAACACGCCCAGCGGTCCGTTCCACAGAATCGTTTCGGCTTTGGCAATTTCCTCCTGGTAAAGCGCGATCGTCGCCGCGCCGATATCGACTACCCGCCATCCATCACTGATCCCATGCTGTTGCGAGAGCCGGCTTGTATTCCGCATGTTTGCGCCGGGGCGAATTTCGTCTGTTTCCACCGCATCAATTGGAAGCAAGAATTTCACGCCGCGTTTCTTCGCCATCTCGAGAAGCTCGCGCGCAAGGTCGAGTTTGTCCGACTCGACCTTGCTTGCGCCGACCGGAATCCCCTCGGCTTTCAGAAACGTGTTCGCCATTGCGCCGCCAATCAAAATCACGTCGGCCTTTTCCATTAGCGCTTTCAAAACCCCGATTTTATCTGAGACCTTCGCGCCGCCCAAAATGACAACAAATGGCTTGGCTGGTTTATCAAGACCGTCACGCAGGTGTTTCAACTCTTTTTCCATGAGAAAACCCATCGCCGATTTGCTCACGAATTTCGTGATCCCCGCTGTGGACGCGTGTGCGCGATGGGCGGCGCCAAACGCATCGTTGACATACAGATCACCGAGACTGGCGAGCGCTTTGGCAAAATCGGGATCGTTCGCTTCTTCACCGGGCTGGAATCTCAAGTTCTCGAGGAGCGCCACGTCGCCGTTCTGCATGTGCTCGATGATTTTTTCCGGCACTTCGCCAATCGTGTCGTGACTGAAAATGACCGGCTGATGAATCAGCGTGTGCAAATAATCGCCGATCGGACGAAGTGAATATTTTTCAACTGGTTTGCCTTTGGGCCGGCCAAAGTGCGACATCAAAATCGTTTTCGCGCCGTGCTCTCGCAGATAGTTGATCGTGGACAAAGTTTCACGAATCCGCGTGTCATCAGTGATGCGAATCTTGCTGCCACGCGTTTCGGTCGGCACGTTGAAATCCGCCCGCACCAACACGCGTTTTCCGCGCACATTAAGATCACGAAGTGAGAGCTTCGTCATTTCTCAATCGTGCTCGTGCTCGTGCTCGTGCTCGTGCTCATGCTCATGCTCATGATCATGATCGACTCCGACGCCATATGTTCCTTCATCCTCCCGCAAGAACTCCGCGCGTCCCGAAAATCTCTTCAGCATTCCCATGAGCATATTAACGATGCGCACGAGTTGCTCTTTCGCGGGAACAATTCGCTCTGTGGCGACGAGTCTTCTCACTGAGAGCACGTCCAGACATGCCGCGCACTCTAAGGCCGAACCGCGTGCGATTTCTAAGAATCTGGATCGATCAGCGTCCGAGAACTTCCCATTTCCCTCCGCGATGTTCAGTGGCAGGCTAGTTGAAGCGCGATCGAGTTGATCTTTTGCCGCAGCTTTACCAGCAATGTCGCTGAGCAAGTCGCCGACCCAACCACAGAACGCTATCGCCTCCTGGTACACATCGAGTCTTTCGTGATCGAAGTAAGTCTTCATGCTTCGATCATGATCAGGAGCAAGAGCACGAGCACGATTACGAGGATTTAGTCCGCCAGCATTTCCATCAGTTCGACGCAGCGATTGCTGTAGCCCCATTCGTTGTCGTACCAGCCAACCACTTTCACGAACCTGTTGCCAAGCATAAGCGTCAACTGGCTGTCGAAAATGCAGGAGTGTGGATTGCCCACGATATCTTGTGAAACGAGCGCTTCATCGCTGTATTCGACCACGCCTTTGTAGCTTTTATCCGACGCAGCTTCTTTGAATGCGGCATTAATCGCATCCACAGTCGCGTCTTTCTCCAGCACGGCGGTGAAGTCTGTAACCGAACTGTCCGGAGTGGGCACCCGAAACGCGCCGCCGTTCAGTTTCCCTTTCAATTCCGGAATGACTTCGCCGATCGCCTTCGCCGCGCCTGTTGTAGAAGGAATGATGTTGATCGCTGCTGCTCGCGCGCGTCTCAAATCCTTGTGCGGAAAATCGAGGATGCGCTGGTCATTCGTGTAACTGTGGATCGTGCTCATGAATCCGTGGGCGATGCCGAATTTGTCGTGCAAAACCTTTGCTATCGGCGCGAGGCAATTCGTGGTGCAGCTCGCATTGGAAATAATTTTATGCTTTGCGGGGTCGTAGATGCCGTCGTTTACGCCGAGGCAAATCGTGACGTCAGGGTCTTTCGCGGGGGCGCTGATCAGCACTCGTTTCGCTCCCGCCTTCAAATGCAGCTCGGCCTTGTCACGGTCGGTAAAGAGACCCGTCGATTCGAGCACGACATCGATGTCCAGTTTTTTCCAGGGCAGATTGGCCGGATCGCGCTCTTTCAAGATCTTAATTTTGTGGCCGCGCACGATAATGTTCTCGTCATCGTAACCGATCTCGCCGTCGAATTTGCCGTGCACCGAATCCCATTTGAGCAAATGCGCCAGAGTATGCGTGTCAGTGAGATCGTTGATGGCGAGGACTTGCTGGACTTGTTTTTGCGTCATGGCGCGAAGGACGTTGCGTCCGATGCGCCCGAAACCGTTGATTGCGTAATTGGCCATAAAAGAAAGTTGAAGACTGAAGGGTTAAACCGATACGCGGAAAACGCCCAACGTCCAACTCCCAACGTTCAATGTTGAATTCTGAATCTGAATTCGAGATTGGACGTTCGGCGTTGAGCGTTGGACGTTTTTTAATGCGCTCCGCCATCGCATTGGCCCTCACGATCTTATCGATTCTGTTCGCACCGCCGGCTTCTGCTGCCGAAACGAAAACGATCCTAGTCCTGGGCGACAGTCTCTCCCAGGGTTTCGGAGTCGCGCCAAACGAAGCCTACCCGATGCGGCTCGCAAAGAAATTGCGCGCGGCCGGCCTGAATTTTCGGGTAATCAATGCCAGCGCCGCCGGCGGCACCACGGAAGGCGGCTTGGAGCGGCTTCCGGCTCATCTGAAACGCAAGATCGATATCTTCATTCTGGAACTCGGAATCAACGATGCCTTTCGAGGAGTGCCTGTTGATCAAATCCAAAACAATCTCCAACAGATCATCGATAAGGTGAAAACGCGAAATCCAAGGATGCGCGTTGTGATTGCGGGGATGCAACTACCCAATTATACGACCGACGATTACGTTTCCGCGTTTGGCAAGATGTTTGCCGATCTCGCTGCCAAGGATGGCGCAGCACTCGTACCGTATCTCCTGCAGAGCGTGGCAGGCGATCCATCACTGAATTTGTCCGATGGAATTCATCCAAACGCAGCTGGGCAGAAGATTCTTGCCGAAACCGTCTGGGAGGTGCTCGAGCCTGTAGCCCGCGAAGTGGCGTCGCGCCAGCGGTTGGAATCTCGGTAACACCGGTCTTCAGCTCTGTGCTGATTGCACGCGTAAAGCGTAGCCGCGTAGCCTGTCATTCTGAGCGAAGCGAAGAATCTCGGATCATGCACTCGCAAGACCAATAGTCAGAGATGTTTCGCTTCGCTCAACATGACAAACGGCACAAGACGGCCGCTACGCGGGTCTCGCACGTTAGATTAAGAAAAATCAAAAGACGATGGACCCTGCACGACCAAACGACCCTGACCCGGCAGATCCGTTTTTCCCGGAACGCGCCGATCACGCCATCTTGGAAACCATCGAGATCGCGACCGCAGGCGAAGACTGCGATGAATGCGTGCGCAAACTCGGACCCGTGCTGAAAAAAATCGCTGGAGTGAAAGACGTAAAGGCCGATCTCGAGCATCAGCGCGTCATCATCACGTTTGACGCGCGCAAAACGCATCCGCCCGATCTTCACGATGCAATCTTAAGTAGCGATTACAAACCGGGGGCCACGGCTGATTGACACCTGTAGCGGCGGTCTGTGACCGCCGCATCATTCGTCCGGCGCTCGCAGAGCGCCACTGCAGAAATCAAATGGCTGGTTGTTGCTGGGTAAGGCAATGAAATGCGCCGAGTCCCCAAATTAGCTCGCGGCAATCGATCCCGATAACTCGGCGATTTGGAAAACATTCGCGCAGGATCGACAACGCGGCTTCGTCGGCGGGATCGGCAAATGTTGGCACCAGCACGCAACTGTTTGCGATGTAGAAGTTCGCATATGTAGCCGGCATCCGGATTCCTTCGCGCATGATCTTCTTCGGCATCGGAAGCGTAATGACCTCAGCCGCGCGACCGCTAATTTTCATTGCCCGCAGGCGCCCGAGATTCTCCTGCAGCGGCTCGTAATTTTCGTCGTCCCGATCTTTTTCGACGACGGTCATGATTGTCTTTTCTGAGACAAACCGTGCGAGATCGTCGATGTGACCGTCCGTGTCATCGCCAGCGATGCCGTCGCCGAGCCAGAGAATGTCGCGAACCCCAAGATAATCCCGCAGGCGTTGTTCAATTTCGTCACGCGATAGACTTGGATTTCGATTCTTATTTAGCAAACATGACTCGGTGGTAAGCAGAGAGCCCGCGCCATTCACATCAATCGCGCCGCCTTCCAAAATCATGCCCGAATAAAACACCGGAACATTGAGAATTTCTGCGACGCGCGTTGGCGCCACTTCATCAAAATCGAATGGCGGATATTTGTTGCCCCAGGCGTTGTAATCCCAATCCACAACCGCAAGTTCGCCGCGGCGAATCCGTCCTGTGGCGGGTTTTGGATTAATATCACGCGTGAGAAAAATCGGTCCGTGATCGCGGCACCAGGGTTCGTTTGTGGGGACAAGATGAAACGAGACTCGTTCCAATGATAATCCGCGTAACACCTCGCGCGCTTCTGCTTCGTGTGCGCCGTTGCAGATATTGATACAAACTTGTTCCGATTCGATGAGCGCCTCGACCATCGCTCGCAACGCCGGCATGACGCGATCGAATGAATCCGGGAAACTGATTCCTTCGCGCCGTGGCCATGAGAGCCAGGTCGCGGTGTGCGGTTCCCATTCCGCCGGCATCCGGTAGCCGAGAGCCGCTGGAGCTTCCGAAGTCATCGGGCAACGTCGAATGCCGAACGTCCAACGTCCAACGCCGAATGGTAGGGCGCGATCGCCGGGGTGCGCCGCAACGAACTACGAAACCTTTGCAGCTGCGGGTTTATAAATCGCTCCCACAATCGCGCCGACGATGATCATTTCGATGAGGCCACTGATGCTCCCGTAAATGATCAACTTTCCGGGAAACGGCTGGACCGCGTAGATGCCCAGACGCATGCCGATCGCCGCGATCTCCAACAGGATTCCCAGCCTGATTCCCGCCATTACGCCGCCGCCGGCGAAGCCGCTCGCATAGATCGCCACGAACGCGAAAATCAAAAGCGCCTGGCCAATAATGATCTAGTGAAACAAGCTCATCATTTCACTTTGCGCTCGCCAGAGACTCGGCGTTTCTGCGTAAACGTCTTTGAGAAAAACGCCGTTAAGCAGCCAGCCCCAGGCAAAAATGAAAACGTAGGCGGCGACGAACGCCAGGATGAATCGCTTCATGAATTGCTATACTCCTAAAGCCTATCGAGTTGGGACGAGGCAAGGCAAATCCGTTAAGGGGAGCGTTCCTTTACAAACGTAATATTCGCAGGCGCTGGCTTGTAGATCGCGCCGATAATTGCGCCAGCAATCGCGAATTGAATCAAGTCCCCAACAATCCAACCGCAGAGGATCTTGGTTGTCAGCGGCTGTACCGCGAAAGTGATCAGGTCAGCGCCCGCATATATCAGCGCGACCAGAACCGCCAGCGTCGCGCACGCGCCTGGGCCACCCCCAGGGACAAAACGTGCACAAAGTAACGTGAGGAAGAATGCCATCACAATGTGCCCAAAAACGAGCGTTGAGAAGTGATTACCAAAATCGGCTTCGGTTCGCCAAAGTATTGGCACTTCCTGATGCGCACCATGCATCAGCTTGCCGTACCAGAGGAAGCCAAACAGGAAGATGAAACCAAACGCCGCAACGAATGCGATGAAGAATTTTTTCCAATCCATAATTTCTCTCTATTAAGGTTCTTGTTAAGTGCCATCGAGCCCGAATGGCTTCATCGCAAAACGCCTGAGAGATGTCGATCTAAATCTTGGCTCTCGGGAATGAAGAGCTACGACCTCTCAGCCGGAGTGTCCCGTGTCGGCTAGGAAGCCGTCACTCCTTGAGGCTGCAACCCGAGTTGGCGCAAGAGAGCAACATCCAAATCAGCTGCTGGATTTTTCGCCGTGAGAAGTTTATCGCCGTAAAAAATTGAATTCGCGCCTGCAAAAAAACAGAGTGCCTGACCCTCGCGTGAAAGCCGGGTGCGTCCGGCTGCCAGGCGAACTCGCGCCTTCGGCAATGCGATTCGTGTTACCGCAATCAAACGAACCAGCTCGAAAATGTCGACTGCCGGTTGATCGCCCAGCGGTGTGCCCGGCATCGGCATTAAACAATTGATCGGCACACTTTCCGGAGCCGGATCGAGGTTGCTCAATACCTCCAGCATTTGCAGCCGATCGGTTTCGGTTTCCCCCATGCCGATGATCCCGCCGCAACAAACCGACATACCGCTTTCCTGCACGGCGGCAATGGTGTCGAGGCGGTCCTGATATGTATGCGTACTCACAATTTCGGGATAAAACTCGGGCGAAGTGTCGAGGTTATGGTTGTAGGCCGTAACACCGGCGGCTTTGAGTTTGCGCGCCTCAACAGAACCGATTTCTCCGAGAGTAACGCATACCTCCATCCCGAGCTGGCTTACTTCCCGGACGATCTCAAGCACACGCTCAAACTTTTCAGAGCCATCGCATACGCCGCGCCAGGCCGCACCCATGCAAAACCTCGTCGCGCCTTGTGAACGCGCCCGGTGCGCAGCAGTCATGACCTCTTCCAGAGACAACAATTCTTCGCGCTCGAGGCCGGTGGAATAATGAGCGGATTGCGCACAATAAGCGCAGTCTTCACTGCAGCCGCCGGTCTTGATGCTAAGCAAGCTGCACCGCTGCACTTCTTCGCCACGCCAATGATGAAGATGAACAGCCCGGCTTTGCGAAATGAGGTCAAACAACGGCTGATGATAGAGCGATTGGAGCTCACCAAACTTCATTGCGCTCTGATGCTAAACTAGAGAATGACGAATGACGAATGTCTAATGACGAATGACGAATGTCTAATGACGAAAGAATGACTAAATCCGAATGACGAGACAAAGTCGTGCTCGCATTTCCGCGGCTTCCCCAGCCGCTTAGTTCACCCACTTGCCGCCGTCGGAAATGAGGATTGGCAGTTCTTCCATCATGAACTGAGTCTTTCCGACTGCGCCAATCATGTGCACACCCGTAGCGGCGTACCATTTCTTGGACATTTCCTCACCGGTATGGCAGCCCCAGCTCTTCGCGTACGCGTGGCGAGCAAAAACGCGCCGATTGATTTTCGTAAGCTCGCTATCATGCAGCCACGATTTACAAGCGCTATCAATGTTGTTGCTGTAATCGAACATGAAACATGCCCGGTTGGAGTGGCCGAAATATTCAAAGCCGATGACCTTCACCTGGTCTCGCGGCTCACCGTTGTTTAGATAGTTAATCACCGCGGAACCCGGGCCAAACCAAACGAGATTGAGATTAAGCTTATCGCGCACGGAACCGATCAGGCTAATCAGGTCCTGATGTTCTTGTTTGGCGCGATCTTCATAACCCTGTCGGTAAACGAGCCATGTGATCTTTGCGTCCGGCCCGATCTCGGCCCGTAATTGATCGGTACGCAAGCGCGCCGCGCGAACAAAGTTCGCCCACCAATGGTCATGCGGATAGGTCTTGTACTTTTCCCACTGATACATGGATGGTCCCCCGACGAGGATGATGTATTCACCCGACGCTGGGGCCGCCGCTCGGGAGCTAAGCGCGAACATCGACAAGAACGAAACGAGTAAAAGGCGTTTTATCATCAGAAGCAGGGAACTATTTATGCTGAACGCGAAGTTGTGCAAGTGGTAGGGTGCGATTAGGTAGGGACATCTCGCTGAGATGTCCGGACGGCGCAGCGCGCCGTCCCTACCATTGTGGCACTACCTCACCGCGCACTAAATCCTCCCGAGTTTGCCGTTTTCGAATCAGCGCAAGCTGGTTGCCACGAACCAGCGCTTCTGCGGGCAACGGACGCGAATTGTAATTGGAAGCCATCACAAGGCCGTACGCGCCGGCGCTCATGATGGCGAGCAGATCGCTTTCCTGGAGCTCCGGCATCTCCCGATCCAGAGCAAAAAAATCGCCCGACTCGCATACCGGCCCAACAATGTCGATCTTCTCAGCCCTCTTGCTCCTGCTCGTAATCGAATTTTGACTGGCGTCTGACACAGACGCCCTACAGACCGGCACAATCTCGTGATAACTATGATAGAGCGTAGGCCGAATGAGGTCGTTCATCCCAGCGTCGACAATCGCAAACGTCTTCCCGCCCGATTTTTTAATGAAACGTACACGTGTGAGCAACACACCGGCGTTGCCAACAAGAAAACGACCGGGCTCCACCAGAACGCGAAGATGTAACTCGCACAATTCTGGCACAATCGCATCCGCATAATCGCGGACGCTGAACGCAAACGATTCGCCACCGTGATCGCGCCACCATTTGCCTGATCCGCTCTCGAGTGCGCGCCGGTAAACAATTCCCATGCCGCCACCAATGCTAAGGAACTTGATTCGGTATTTTGATTTCAGCTCTCGCACGATGGGCGCCACTTTTCCTATCGCGCTCGCGAAGGGCTTCGCCTCTGCAATTTGCGAGCCGATATGCATTTGGATGCCAACAATCTCGACGTTGCGCATTTTGGCGGCTTGCTCATAAACCGCAGCGACGCGATCCAGGGCAATGCCGAACTTATTTTCGCTCAAACCCGTTGAGATGTACTCGTGCGTATGCGGATCGACATCGGGATTCACGCGCAATGCAATTGGCGCGCGTGTTTCTTTTGCACCCGCGATGCGATCGATCTGTTCCAGTTCCGCTTCACTCTCGACATTGAAGCTGTAAATGCGCTGCTCTAGCGCGTACTCGATTTCCTCTCGCGATTTGCCTACGCCTGCGAACGTGCATTTGGCGGGATCGCCACCAGCAGCGAGTACACGATAAAGTTCGCCGCCCGAAACGATGTCGAAACCTGCGCCCGCGTCGGCGAGCAACTTCAGGATCGCGCGATTTGAATTTGCTTTGACTGCGTAACAGATCAGGTGATCGAGCGACTGAAGCGCAGTATCCAGCCGCGCGTAGTGATCGAGAATTGTCCCGGCGCTGTAAACATAAGTCGGCGTGCCGAGTTCGTCCGCGACACGGGCAAGATCGACATCTTCGCAGTAGAGATGCCCGTCGCGATAACGAAAAGAATGCACGAATCACTGTAGCCGCTTCGCTGTGCGAAGCGCAACGCAACACGCTAGCCAAGCACCCTCAGTCCGATATTGAGAATCCCGATCAAAGCGATTCCTATCGAAAAACTTGTCAGCACAAGTTTTTTGCCATGCTTGAGCATTTCTCCAACCACAGCGTGCGTGGCCAGATACAGAAATCCGCCGCCGACATGCGCCATGATCAAGCCTAGCCAAAAAGGCGAGACGTTTCCCAGCCAGAACATGCCGATTGCGCCGCCGAGGAGTGTAGTTGCTTCTACAGTCGCCACCCATCCGAACGCGGCCGCGCGACGAAATCCCGCGCCGATCAAAAGACTGCCGAGCGCGAGGCCTTCAGGCACTTTGTGAATGCAGAGAGCGGAGAAGAGCGACCATTTTGTCGCGTCCATTGAAGGCGCTTCCTGTTGAATCCCCAATACCAGACCATCGGTCGTGCTGTGAATGGCCAGTGCAACAATCAGCGCAGTGGCGATCTCGCTGAAGTGCCGGGTCGCATCCGCGTCGAAATGACTGGCAGCGCAAGCAGGGCAAACATGATGGACATGTTTGCTGATGAAGAAGAACAGCAGGTATCCAGTGGCCGCGGCTCCGACAACTGGCCAAGCGCCGCTATAACTCAAACCTTCCGGTAAAATTGCGAACAACGTTACGCCCAGCAGCGTTCCAGCCGCGAAACTGATCAGCGCACAAAGCGGCTTGTGCTCCAGGTGCAACGAGATGCTCAGCCCTCCCCCAGCAAGGGCGAAAAGATAAGCCGCGATGACCTGCCACAGGATCATTTGATCATTCATCATTTTGCTTTCGCCGAAGGCTTCGGATGCGATCGCAGATCAACACCCTCCGATAGAATCGGGGTTAGCCTTTGCTTTTCGCAGTAGAACGTAGCTCAGTCGTCAAGAAGATCCGAGTGACGGTTGGCGAATTAGCCTGCGGGGTTAGAGAATGAAAGCCAATTCCGAGCGCGGCGAATGAATGCCGCCAAAGATTTTTTGCTTCCGCCGGAACTGTTATGGCAAAGGAGTTTTCACAGGCCGTAATCGGTCTATTTTTACGACCGGGATCAACAAAAGATGGCGGCATCAACTAGTATGCATAGATGGCGGGCGAAGCGAATGAGCGAATCATGAGCAAACACGAACACTGGGATGACGCTCGTTCACGCCCAGAGGGACGGAACGATTTCCGAAGAGCGTTTGCGATCGGCACGGGACTAAACATCGCCTACGTTATCGCGCAGATTGCTTTTGGAATCGCTGCGCATTCGCTCGCGTTATTGGCGGACGCGGGGCACAACTTCGGCGATGTGCTGGGGTTGCTTCTCGCATGGTGCGCGAGCTATCTGGCCAAAACACGACCGACTACTCGCCGAACTTACGGCCTTGGCCGCTCGTCCATTCTGGCCGCGCTTGCAAATGCAATTCTTTTGCTGATCGCTGTCGGCGCGATCACGTGGGAGGCGATCCGGCGTTTCAGCAATCCGAGCCAGGTCGGCGGCAAAACCGTCATGATTGTCGCTGCGATTGGAATCGTGATCAACCTCGCGACGGCAATGTTGTTCTTTTCCGGTCGCAAAGGCGATCTCAACGTAAAAGGCGCATTTTTGCATATGGCCGCCGACGCGGCTGTTTCCGCCGGTGTCGTAGTTGCGGGACTGGTGATCATCTTTACCGGATGGCACTGGATCGATCCCGTGGCGAGTCTTGCCATTAATGTCGTCATTGTTTGGGGCATGTGGGGATTGCTGCGGGATTCAATGGCAATGGCACTCGACATCGTTCCGTCGAACGTTGATCCGGCAGCTGTGCGCAAATACTTGGAAACGCAGGCCGGCGTCACCGCTGTGCACGACTTGCATATCTGGGCACTGAGCACCACGGAAACGGCGCTTAGCGCGCATCTGGTCAAGCCGGACGCCGAGGTCGATGATGAGATGCTCGCCTGCGTCTGTGATGAACTCGAGCACCGGTTCGGTATCGGTCACGCCACGATCCAGTTCGAGCGCGGTGACGCCGCGCATCCGTGTCGGCAAGAACCGGATCACGTGGTGTGAGTTGGTTGAATCACTCGCGGAAAGCAGACAACTCGCCACCGGAAAGCTTGCTCACCACGGCCTCGATGTCTTGCACCGTGCGCATCATCAAAGAATAAATCCGCCAGTTATCGAATCAAGCTAGCAGACCGCGATCAGCGCTAGCGATTGGTTGGGCGCTCCGCGGCTATGATGGCGTCAACAGGTAGATAACTTTCGCGATGTTCACAGGCGTAACAAGAATTAGACGAATATTCGCAGTGTAAAGCCAACAACTTTTCGAATAGAAAGTCGTTGGCTTCTTAAAATCATTGTAAGTCCCGCGTCCCGGCAGAACGGACTCGATGGTGCTGCCACAACGCGAAAAATGAAATAAGGATTAGCAGCGCTCCAAATGTGCAGACGATCGCCGCGCCCGACGGCAGGTCCCACCAGAAGGAGAGAAACAGACCGGCGATTCCACCGAGCCACGCGATGATCCAACCGATGAGCAAGCGGTGCCTGACTTTCGTCGCAAGATTGATTCCGCAAACCGCTGGGACAATCAGATAACTAAAGACGAGCAAGACGCCGGCAATCCGAACGAAGCTTGTCACCACTAGGCCGAAGACGGCGTAGAAGAGAAAATCCCACCAGCGCACGCGCAGACCTTTTTGGTAGGCCCCATCGCGATCGAACGAAACCAACAGGAAATTGCGCCGCAAAACGAAATGGAAGACGCCGACAGCGACAAAAAGCGCGAAGCATTTCCAAACTTCACGCGGCGTCACGAGCAGAATATTGCCAACCAGCATGTTCTTGATTTCCTCGTCACCTTCCGCCGCGCGACTGAGGAGCAAGACCGCGACCGCCGCCGCGACCACGTAGGAAATACCAATGACTGCTTCCTGCGGGATTTGGCTAGAACGTTTTCCGGTCGCAGAAAAGATGGTTCCTCCGATCAAGGTAAATCCGAGCGCGATGCCAAAAGTGGTCCAGCCCTGCAGGTCGAGATGCAATAGAACTGCGAGACAAATTCCAAGCGACGCCATTTGTGCCATGGCGATGTCGATGAAGATGATGCCGCGCTGCACAACATGCAGGCCGAGGTAAACCAGCAACCACGGCAAAAGCACGCAAGCCACGATCGGCCAAAACATTACCTCCCACATATTATTTCAGCGCAGCGGTCAGTCGCGAGACGAGCGTGTCGATCAGCTTCACGTAACTGTCTGTTCCCGGCAGGCCGCCTGGGAATTGCGAAAATTCCGCGACCTTGGCGCCGGTCGAGCTCGCAACTTTCTCCGCGATTCTGCGATCGTGAAAAGGCTCTACAATGATCGCCTTGATGTGTTGCGCTCTCATCTGCGCGATCACCTCCGTGAGATGTGAAGGCGAAGGCGGGATGCCCGGCTTCGGCTCGAGGAAGATGTCGATGTTCAAGCCGAAGCGGTGCGCGAAGTAGGGCCACGAATCGTGATAGGCGACAACGTGCTGGCCTTTAAATGGTAGGAGAGCCGTGCCCCACTCCTGCAACTTTGCGTTAACGGTGGCCTCGAACTTTTTGTAGTTCGCTTCGTAGAACGAGGCGTTTGCTGGATCGAGAGCGGAAAATGATTGCGCAATATGCTGCGCAACCGCTTTGGCAATGATCGGATCAACCGTGAAATGCGGATTGCCGAGCGCGTGCACATCTCCAGCGGCGCGCGTGACATTTGGCGGCACGTTCATGAGGCGAATTCCTTGTGACGCTTGCACGCGGCCCGGCTTGCCGATCTCAATCTTCGGGTTCCGCGCGTTTTGTAACAGTGGCGGCAGCCATCCAAGCTCGAGCTCCGCGCCGCCGTCAATCAAGACATCGGCGTTGCGCATTGAAACCACGAAGCTTGGTCGCGCATCAACAAAGTGCGGATCTTCTGTGGGTTTGGCCAGAACCGTTACGTTGACTTTGTCACCACCGATTTCGCGCGCGAGCGATCCGAAGTCAGGCAGTGTGGCAACCACGTTGAGTTTGGCCTGCGCCGAGAAAGCGCATGTGACACTTGAAACCAAAATGAACAGCGTCTTCTTCATGAGTTTAAAATTTATGAGCACCGTGAGAACCGAGGATGAATTCAAACTGCAAAAAAAGCGAATCGACCTCGCGTTCCGATAAGAAAAAGTTTTCCTCGAGAAAATCGTGATTGTACTGCAAGCGAAGTTTCGAAAATTCGGTCGGATACCAAGTCAGATTTGCAGATATTCGAGCGCGTGATTGCCGATCCAAGTCGTCGGTGAATTTGGAATCCTGCATGTCCACATAGTCGCCACGAATGCCAGCGACCCAGCCTTTTTTAAATCCCCACAGCACCTGCGAATACAGTCCCCAATCGTGAAAGGTCTCAGCCACGGGGAACGATTGGTCGGCGCCGCGGCCGGCTTCGAATCGGCGATACATGAATTCCGTCTGCCATTTTACGAAGGGAAAACCGCCTTCGGCACGCGCGCTTTTCCATTTGTAGAGAAGGTCTGCGCCGTAAATCTGAGTTCGCGAATTCGCGCCCGTCTCGTTGGAGCCAAAGGCTCCTGAAACGCCCGCCAACACCGTTTGAGTGTCGCTCAAATTAAAAGAATTTTCGAAGCGTGGAATCCAGACGAAATCCTGCAAGCCGCGCGCCTCGCGATCGGTCGTTATGCGATCGAAAAACATTTCGTCCTCGCCAGGATTCCGAAACGAAAATCCTGTGCTGCCGCGTCCATTTTGCGACGCAAAGATCAATTGCGAATACCACGGTAGAGGCAACGTCCAGGAACCCTGGGCGCCAACGCCGCGCAACCCGTCGGGCCCGAGAAATAAGCCGTTCACGAGAGGCGTATCTGCAAAGTCCCAAGTGTGCGGATGCGTTGGATTCAGCCGGCCAAACGCGGCGAAGAACTGTCCGCCTTTCAATTGCAGATTGAATGGCAGGCTCGTTGTTTGCATGAAAGCCTCTTCAACTTCGACTTCGGTTTCGTTGTCGTTATCCAATTTAAAGACGATATTGGCAAAACCTTCAAAGTACGGGTCCACCGCACCGTCAAACGCCAGCTCGACGTTGCGCGCGTTGAAGCCGCGCTGTTGCGGATCGTGGTCGCCCACTTCGATATGATCGAGATCGCGTGCGCTTGAATAGGCGAGCGCGAACAATCCGTCTAAGGAGATGTTCATGTAATTTTTTCCGCCACCGATTGTGATCGGCTGCGTTAACGATGCGCCGGCGCCCGTGGTTGAGATCGTTTCCGGTGCCGTTGTTATGACTGAGGTATCGGTTGTCGGAAAAGTTCCCGGTGCAGGGTTGGCGCTTGCGGCAGGCGCAGCTGCTGATGCAACAACAGACGTGTCTTCCGTTGGAAACTGTGGTGCCGCGCTCGCTCCGGGCGCGGGCGAACTTTCAGCGCCGACGATGGGAGATGGCTCCGGATTTTGCGGAAGCCCCGACGCACCGGTAAGGTTTGCCTTTTCCAAGGCAGCTTGCTGGTCTTCGACTTGCTGTTGCAATGCTTTCACCGTCTCGGTGAGAGATTGCACTTGCTGACGCAGCGTTTCGACGTCACTCGCGGTAGCGGGCGCTGAATTTGAAACTACCGGCGTTGGCGAGTTCGGACTCGGTGTCGTGTTCTGCGCGGAAGCAACGCCCGCCGGCAGAATCGCCAACGTTATCAAAATAATTTTTTTCATCCAAAACTCCTGACTTAAAACTCGGGCGTGAACGCCCGAACAATTCAAACCTTGCTGCGTTCGGCGCGCGTTGATCCAGCGGCGTAAGGAACGCGCTTAAGCGCCGCTATCCCGCAGACGCGGGAACGAAACAACGCTTCAGGAGTGCCCGGGCGGCGCGTGCTCGAAAATGCATGCGCCAAGGAACGGCGACTGAACCCAACACGGGGTCAACGCCGGAATTTTGGAAAATTGATGCATCAGATTCGCACTGACCAGTGGCGGATGAGTAGCGTGGTCGTAGCTGCCCGATGCGATCATTGTCGCCGCGCAACTGTGCTCGGCACGATTCGCATCCGCGTGGACGCGCTGATGCAATTGCGGGGTAGCACTTAGCGCGAGCGCCCAGAAAAAACCTACGGAAACGAACGCTGCGATAATGGCGCGTCCATGGTTATTTGAACGCGCGAACGTGCTCATCGCGCTGCGATGTTGTTACGAGTGCGCGTCTTGCGCAAGAAATTTCTGCGAGATCGGGGGGACCCACGCTCCTCTGGGGACGCCAGGACTCTGCTCAGGAGACGTTGCTAATCGCGGGTTTTTCCGCTCGCTACGACGCTCTTGTGAAACGGCACCCCATGATTAGCCCCGGAAGTCCGCCGATCGGATGGACTCGTCCCACCATAAGGCGGGCGAGTGTTCGAGGCTGCTGATCTCGCGAGTACACGGTGGGCGTACGAGCTGTTCTCTACATATGTTTCCCAATCGGAGGCAACCGGACCAAAGTAAAGGTGTCCCAGATGTCGCCAACACTCGAGCATGATTCCTCGATTGAATGGCTGGCCTTTGGCAGTCACGACGATGCAGTTGTTCTCGCGCCACGTGCCCGGGTCGTATTCGCCCCAGTGCAGTTCGAGGCTGGTTAGCTTCAATTTGTCGAGGGCGAGGAGCAGATCCTCCGACCATTGGTAGCAGTAACCGCGTTTCCTCAGGCCGTGATAAATGAGGAAGTTATTGAAGATCGGCGTCCCAAACATGCGGTATTCTCGCCTGAGCTTGCTTACAGTGGCGAACGCGCAGTCTGCCAGCAGCTCTGCTTCTTCACGATTCACTCTTGGCGAAAGTGACGCGAGCTCGTTCGCCAGTTTCTCGGCCTTCGCAGAATCACCCTTTGGCACTTGGAATGAAAACGCCTGTTGTTGTTCCTCGCCCAAGGCCGGCCTAGTCCACGCCCCAAAAATTACGAGTACAGCACCAAAGTAAGTCAGCGATTGAATTTGCGATTTCATAGCGGCGCCGGGAAGAGCCTTGCTTTACGATTCTTCATGTAAATTGACTTCAACAAAGTCACAAACTCTCTTCGTCGAAAACTCACTATCTGTGTGTATTGTAATGAACCAGCAAGCGCATGTGTTTCGGCACCGTTTGATGTCAACGGAGGGAAGAGAAGATTTGCCTGCTCCTGATTTCAGCGTAATTCTGAAAACTTTTATATGCCCGACCGCGCCTATCTTCACCCAATCGATCCGGAATTAGTTCCCGGCGCGCGTAATGCGATTAATGTCTGCCTTCGATTAAAACCACAGGAGCGGATCACAATCATCACGGACACGGCGGCACGAGAAATCGCGGCAGCGCTGCAAACAGAAGTGGAGCGGGTCGGGTCGGAGTACAGCTTGTTTGTGCTGGAGCATCACGCGCGACGGCCGCTGAAGTTCATGCCAGAGATTATCCTTGAAGATCTAGCCTGTTCGCAGGTCTCGATCCTCGCCGTACAAGCTCAGCCGGAAGAACTCGGGGCGCGCACTGAAGTGACAGGTGTAGTAAATCATCACCGGATTCGACACGGGCACATGGTGAACATCAATCACCAGATCATGCTTGAAGGCATGCGCGCTGATTTTGTGGAAGTGGATGAACTGAGTCAGCGCCTCGTCGAACGCGCTCGCAAGGTGGACCGCATCACCTGCAAAACACCAAACGGCACGGAATTCGAGGCCGAGCTTTCGCCGAAACTGAAATGGCTTAAAACCAGTGGCATCATCACAGAAGACAAATGGGGCAACCTGCCCGGCGGCGAAATTTTCACTACGCCGATGAACACTAACGGCGTCTTCGTAGTTGATGGCGTGGTGGGCGATTATCTCTGCGAACGTTTTGGCGATCTCGAATCCAACCCGCTCACGATCGAAGTGGAGAATAATCGGATCCGGTCTCTGCGATCGGAAAACAAGGATTTGCGCGATGAATTTCGCGCCTACACCAGCACGGATGAGAACAGCAACCGCGTCGGCGAATTTGCTATAGGCACGAACACTGCCTGCACGCACGTTATTGGCCATATTTTGCAGGATGAAAAGATTCCCGGCGTGCACATTGCTTTTGGTCATCCCTATGCCGAGCACACCGGCGCAAACTGGATGTCTAAGACGCACATCGATTGCGTCGGCCGCGACTTCGACATCTGGTTCGATGGCGAACAAGTAATGCGGGACGGGAAGTTCCTGGTCTGATTTTGCTGGAACCTTATCGTCGCCGCGCGTCTGTGCCTGGACGTGTCGACCAAATGACGAAGCACGAATGACGAATTCCGAAGGAAGTCCGAGTTTGCGAATAACTGAAGATCACCGGATAGATTTCTTCGTCATTGGGGCTTCGTCATTCCTTCGTCATTAGGCATTCGGTATTCCTCATTCAACGATATGCACCCTGATTTGCGCGCACGTTTCAACGCCGACTTCACGCCGGAGAAATACGCGGCGCTCGTGCGCTGCGTAAATGAGACCGAGAAATGGCCGGCAGACTTCCGGATTTCAGAAACGCCGGTCTTTTTGACGCGCGAGTTCACGGATGAAGTCACGCGCGTGGCCAATGGGATTGTCAATCTGACGCGCACGCCGGAATTCGCCAAGCACGCAGCATCGGCAGTTCCGAAAGGACTAGCGGTGCCAAATGAATCGGCGCACCCGAATTTTCACGTGGTCGATTTCGCAATTTGCGCCGAAGGCGACCGGCTCGTCCCGCGCTTGATTGAGCTACAGGCATTTCCGAGCTTGTTCGGTTTTCAGCTACTGCTTTTGCATTGCATCCGCAAGGCGTACCCGGTCATCCCACGAAATTGGACGTCCTCGTTCGGAGGAATCAAGGATGAAGCGTATCTCGATCTGTTGCGACGCACGATCATCGCCGATTCGGCTCCAGAAACTGTTGTCCTGCTGGAGATCGAACCGGAAAAACAAAAAACACGTGTCGATTTCGCGGCTACGGAAACACTGCTTGGTGTTCGCCCGGTTTGCGTGACCAAAATCAAGAAACGTGGCCGCCAATTGTTCTACGACCGCGATGAACGCGAAGTGCGGATCGAGCGGATTTATAATCGCGTAATCTTCGATGAACTGATTCACCGGCCCGATCTGAATCTACCGTTTCGGTTTCAGGATGATCTGGATGTAACATGGGTCGGCCACCCGAACTGGTATTTCCGCATCAGTAAGCATTCGCTGCCGTTTCTGAAGACCGAGCACACGTCGCCGGCTTTCCTCGCCGATGAATTTCCCGCCGACGACAACATCGACAATTACGTTTTGAAGCCTCTCTATTCATTTGCCGGGCACGGCGTGGACATGGAACCAACCCGTGAGAAAATCGCCGCTTTGGAAAATCCGCACGAATGGATTTTGCAGAGGAAAGTCGATTATGCGCCGTTTGTGCCGACAGTCGATGGTCAGAAATCGAAAGCCGAAATTCGGATGATGTTTGTTTGGCCGGACAACGACGGCGATCCCACTCTGGTGAACAATGTTGTCCGAATGAGCCAAGGTAAAATGATGGGCGTGGATTTCAACATCGACAAAACCTGGGTAGGGGCCAATATCGCGCTGCACGAAGCGTAACGCGCGGATTTCCCGAAAACCAAGGAGCTTCCCGCTAAACCTTTCCTTCCATCATCTCTCGCACTTCGACTGATGTGCGAACGGCGACGATTTCGAAGTCCATCAAATCTTTCCAATTGTCGATCCAACGCTGGAAGAGCGACTCGTCTTCGGCACGCATCAGTTGCCAGCAGATTTTCAGATCCACAGCAATCCAACTTGAAACGTATTCGAGTCCTTCGGGCATCATCCGGCCTTTTTCGTGCAACCGCCGATAGATCGCAGGCACGTCTTTGAAGTGTTCGACAACCATGTAAAGCATACGTTCCTCGTGTGCGCGATTATGCCGGCTCGGTTGAAACCGTTGCTTCGCCCGCGCCCTGCTCGAATGCCTGCTCAACTGCCCGCCACGGGAGCATGGCGCATTTGACCCGCTGCGGAAAATTTCGCACGCCCTTCATCACGCGGAGATCGCCCAGGGTTTTGGGCGCTTCACTTGCGTCATTTGTCACCAGGTCGTGGAATGCGCACAGCATATCCATCACTTCCGCGCGACTCTTTCCCTTCAATTTCATCGTCATCAATGACGCCGACGCCTGACTGATTGCGCATCCGCGTCCGGTGAACTTGATGTCTTCCAGGCCACCGCCGGCATCGAATTTGACTGCGAGGTGAATCTCATCGCCGCACGCCGGATTATCGCCGTGCACGCGAACCGCGGCATTGGGCAGCTCGCCGAAATTCCGCGGCCGGCGCGAATGATCGAGAATGACTTCCTGATATAGGTCTTCGATTTCCGGGATCATGAAAAGAAACGCGCAGCCTTGTGCAGGATTTCAATCATTCGATCGATTTCCTCCGTCGTGTTGTAGAAATAAAAACTCGCGCGCGTTGTCCCCGACACGCCAAACCGTCGCATCAACGGCTGGTTGCAATGATGCCCGCCTCGTAACGCAAGTCCGTATTGGTCGGCGAACGTAGTGAGATCGTGCGGATGCGCCGCGTCCATCACAAATCCAACCAGGGCACCGCGCTCGTCGGCTGGTCCAAAAACACGTGTTCCCGGTAATTCGTTCAGGCGATCGAATGCATAGCGCGCCAGTTGCGAGTCATGTTCGAAGATCGCTGCGCGTCCGATTCGATCAACGTAATCGATCGCTGCGCCGAGGCCGATTGCGCCGGCGATGTTTGGCGTGCCAGCTTCAAACCGATGCGGCGCTTTCTTAAATGCGCTCTTCTCCAAAGCGACGCTTACGATCATCTCGCCGCCGCCGTGCCAGGGTGGCATGGAATTTAAAATCTCCTTTCGTGCATAAAGCGCCCCGATTCCCGTCGGCCCACACATCTTGTGTCCGGAGAAGGCAAGGAAATCGCAACCCAATTCCCGCACATCGAACGGCAAATGTCCGACGCTCTGCGCCGCATCCACCAGCGTGAGCGCGCCGACGGCGTGCGCTTTCTCGCACAACTCGGCCACGGGATTAATTGTGCCCAGCGAATTCGAGATGTGTGTAAACGCGAAGAGCTTTACCTCC
>WNFY01002190.1_pt1 | contig 28385 bp, 25 predicted proteins | sample 5400091 | NCBI WGS metagenome assembly WNFY01 (sample SAMN13153364, study PRJNA577476) | soil metagenome | isolation source: 60 cm soil or saprolite under grassland replicate 1 | place: USA:California | collected 2016-06-15 | reverse complement strand
GCCCAGAGCAAGGAGGGCGTATTGCGGGAATTGGTGGAGCTGCTGGTCGGGGCGAATGGGGCAGCCCCCGATGTCCTGCAGGCGGTGATGGAGCGAGAGCGGCAATTCCCAACCGGCATTGGCTATGGTGTAGCCGTTCCACACGGGAAGACGCCCGCCCTCGCCAATCTCGTCGCAGTCGCCGGCACGGCGCCCTCGCCTGTGCCTTATGAAACGGTGGACGGCGAGCCGGTGCGACTGTTCTTCCTGCTGGCCGGTCCGGAGTCGCAGGCGGGCGCACACGTGAAGGCCTTGAGTCGCATCTCGCGGCTCGTGCGGCGCGAGGCGACCCGCGCGCAGTTGCTCGCGGCCACCGATGGGCAGGAGTTCTACCGCATGCTGTGCGATGCGGAGCGTGGAGGGGGGGGAGCATAGACGCATCTGTGACTCGGACAACCCTGCGGACCCACCGTTGCGGCGCGCTTCGCGCCGCCGACGTCGGACAACGCGTTCGCCTGGGGGGCTGGGTCCACCGCCGCCGCGACCTTGGCGGGATCGTGTTTCTCGATCTCCGCGATCGCGACGGACTCGTGCAGGTCGCCGTCGGCCCGGGATGGGCCTCGCCGGAAATCGTGGCCCGCGCGCAAGCCGTGGGCGCGGAAGCGGTGCTGCTCGTCGACGGCGAGGTCGTGGCCCGCCCGCCGGCGATGCGCAACACCGAGCTCGCGACCGGCGAGATCGAAGTGCACGCCACGTTGCTGCGCGTCGCCGGCCCGGCCGAGACGCCCGCAATTCCGGTGGCACGCGGGAAGACCGAAGAGCTGCCGGCCGAGGAGCTGCGCCTGAAGCATCGCCACCTCGACCTGCGGCGCCCCGAGCTGCAAGCCAACCTGATCCTGCGCCACCGGCTGCTGCAGCGAGCGCGGCGCGCACTCAGCGAGCTCGACTTCCTCGAGATCGAAACGCCGATCCTCACCAAGCCGACACCCGAGGGCGCCCGCGACTACCTCGTCCCGTCGCGCGTGCACCCGGGCGAGTGTTACGCGTTGCCGCAGTCGCCGCAGATCTACAAACAGCTCCTCATGGTCTCGGGATTCGACCGCTATTTCCAGATCGCCCGCTGCTTCCGTGACGAAGACCTGCGCTTCGATCGGCAGCCCGAGTTCTCGCAGATCGACATCGAGGCGTCGTTCGTGGGGCAGGACGATGTCACCGGCGTGGTCGAGACGGTCCTGGTGGCGCTGTGGGACGAGGCCGGCCAGAAGATCGCGCGTCCGTTTCCGCGGCTCACGTGGCGTGAGGCCATGGAGCGCTACGGCACGGACAAGCCCGATCTGCGCTACGACTTTCCAATCAGTGACTGGACGACGCAGGTGCAGCCGCTCGCCGTGCCGTTCTTCCAGAGCGCGACGAACGGATCGCGCGTCCGGGGCATTGCGGTGCGGGGTGGTGGCACCTTATCCCGCAAGGACGTCGATCAACTCGCCGAAACCGCGAAGACCCACGGCGCGCCCGGGTTGGCGTGGGTCAAGCGCCAAGGCGAGCAGGTCGCGGGCTCGGTGGGCAAGCACTTCACGGCCGATGCGCTGGGCCGCATCGGCGTGGGCGACGGTGACGTCGCGCTCATGACGGTCGGCCCCGATCGCGTGACGTCGCCCGCACTCGACAAAGTCCGCCAGGAAGTCATCCGGCGGCTCGCACCACAGCCGAAGCTGGCGCATGCGTTCTGCTGGGTCGTCGACTTCCCGCTGTTCGAGCCCGATCCGGAGACAGGGAAGCCGGTCTTCGCGCACCACCCGTTCACCTCGCCGCATCCGGACGACGTGAGCAAGCTCGAGAGCGATCCGTTCGCCTGCCGGGCGCTGCATTACGACGCGGTCTACAACGGCAACGAGCTGGGCTCGGGCTCGATTCGTATCACAGACCCGGCCATTCAGCGCACGGTCTTCACGCATCTCGGACTGTCGGCGTCGGACATCGAGGCACGGTTCGGTTTCCTGCTGACGGCGCTGGCCGCCGGCGCGCCACCGCATGGGGGATTCGCGGTGGGCTTCGACCGCGTGGCCATGCTGCTCGCGGGCGCGGGTTCGCTGCGCGACGTGATCGCGTTTCCGAAGACAACCACGGCGCGCGCGCTGTTCGAGGGCGCGCCGGCGGCGGCACGGCCCGAGGATTTGGCCGCCCTTCACATCAAGGTGGTGCCATGAGCGACGACGTCGTCCACCGGCTATCTGTGGAAGGCGTGGATCCGCTGGCGTTGGCCGGCGTGAATGATGCCAACCTGCTCGAGTTGGCGCGCCGGCTGGGCGTGCGCGTCTCGCTCCGCGGCGACAATCTGTCGCTCGCCGGTCCCGCCGCCGCGATCGAGCGTGCCGGTGCGGTGGCACAGGCACTCATCGATCTGGCGCGGATGGGCGAGAATCTCGACGTACACGACGTCGAGCGCCTGATCTCGGACGAGGCGCACGGTGAGCTCGGCCGCGGGGGAACGGGAACGGGGGCGACCCCGGACCCGGTAAAGATCATTCTCCCGGGGCTGCGCCGCGTCATTCAGCCGAAGACCACGGGGCAGCGCGAGTATCTCCGCTCGATTGCCGAGCACGACATCGTCATCGGGATCGGCCCGGCGGGCACCGGCAAGACGTACCTCGCGGTCGCGGCGGCAGTGGACGCGCTCGCCCGCAAACGCGTGCGCCGGATCATCCTGGCCCGGCCTGCGGTGGAAGCCGGCGAGAATCTCGGGTTCCTCCCGGGCGATCTCCAGGAGAAAGTCGATCCGTACCTGCGGCCGCTGTACGACGCGCTCGAAGACATGATGCCGCGCGAGCGCGTGCAGAAGGCGCTCGAGACCCGCATGATCGAGATTGCGCCGCTCGCGTACATGCGCGGCCGCACCTTGAACGACGCGTTCGTCATTCTGGATGAGGCGCAGAACGCGACCGGGATGCAGATGAAGATGTTCCTGACGCGGCTGGGCGTGAATTCGCGCGCCGTGATCACCGGCGATAAGACGCAGATCGACCTGCCCAACCGCGAGGACTCCGGCCTGCTCCAGGTCGAGCGTATCCTCCCCGGGATCGAGGGAATCGGCTTCTGCTACCTCGGCGACGGCGACGTCGTCCGCCACCGGCTGGTGCGCGACATCATTCGCGCCTACGCCGAGGACGCGCAGGGTTGAGATGAAGCTCCCGACGCGGGATCAGGTGCGCTATCACGCCGCGCGCTGGGCGTGGGTCCCCGCGCTCGCGCTGGTGGTGCATGTCGCCTTCCCGTCGAGCTCGGCCGACGTCGCGCCGCTGCTCGAGCCGGGAGCGCAGGCCGACCAGGAGATCGTGGCGCCGTTCAACTTCGTCGTGAACAAGTCGGAAGACGAGCTGCAGCGCGAGTCCGAAGAGCTGGCGGCGTCGGCGAAGCCGATCTACGAGTTTCGCCAGCACGCCTACGACAGCGCCGCCACCACCATGGCCGCGTTCTTTACCGCGGTGGACGCCGCGGTCGACCAGGGTCCCCAGGCGGTGATTCGCGCGGCCGGCGATTTCGGCGTCCCGGTCACGCTGCAGGAAGCCGCGTATGTGAGCAAAGGCGGGAAGCGCCGCGCCCTGGAGCAATCACTCGTAAAAGTGTTCGATCGCACGCTGGCCCAGGGCGTCACCGGGCCAGGCGTGATGCAGGTCGAGCAGTCCCGGGAGCTGATCGTGCGCCGCGGATCCACCGAGTCGTCGGTGCAGCGCGACCAGGTCCTCACCTTCGCACAGTACCTGAGCCGCGCCAAGCAACTGCACCCAGACGCCGGGTCGAGCGTGGGCGACGTGCTTTACCTGAAACTGGTGCGCCAGTTCTTCCGGCCCACGCTGATCGCGAAGCAGCTCGAGACCGAGCGGCGCCGCAACGAGCTGCGCGGCAGCGTCGATCCCAGCAAATACATCGTGCGCGCCGGCGACCGGATCGTGGCGCCGCATGAAGTGGTCACGAACGAAGCCCACGAGCGCCTGCTGGCGCTGCACCAGGAGCTGTTGCGCCGCGGCGCGGCGACGACGTACTCGATCCGTGGCGTGCTCGGCCCGCTGCTCCGCGACTCGCTGATCCTGTCGATTTTCTGGGTGCTGCTGGTGTTCTACCGGCGCGAGACCTACCGCGACCAGCGTCAGGTGGCCCTGATCGGCGGGCTGTTCGCGGTGCTCTTGGCGCAGGCCGGGTTTGTCGCGCGATTCTATCCGGCGCATCCGGAAATCGTCTTCATGCCGTTCCTCGCCATGATGATGACGGTGTTGTTCAACGGCAGGGTCTCGATGATTGCGGCGATGATTCTGGCTGTGGTGGTCGGACTGCAGCCGGTCTTCCACGATGTGCCGGCGACATTCCTGTGCGTCGTCGGCGGCGTCACGGCCGCGCTCTCGGTGAAGACGCTGCGGAGCCGGAGCAACTTCTACGCGCCCGTCCTGATCATCGTCGCGGGATACCTCACCGGCGCCCTCGCGCTGGGCCTCGCGAGCGGCTGGCCCATCCAGGAAATCGGCCTCCGCGGGCTGTGGGGCGCGCTGAACGGGTTGGTGTCGGCAGGGCTCACGTTCTTTTTGCTCCCGGTCGCCGAGTCGGTCACCCACATCACGACCGATCTGACGCTGCTCGAGCTGTCCGATCCGAGCCGGCCGCTCTTGCGTCGCCTCTCGCTCGAAGCGCCGGGGACGTACGCGCACAGTGTGGCGATGGCGAACCTCGTCGAGGCGGCGTGCAACCGGATCGGCGCGAACGGCCTGCTGGGCCGCGTGGGCTGTTACTACCATGACATCGGCAAGGTCAGGAATCCGCTGTACTTCGTGGAGAATCAGATTCCGGGGAACAACCCGCACGACCGGCTGAAGCCGCTCCAGTCAGCCCAGATCATCAAGGCGCACGTCACCGACGGCCTGGCGCTCGCCGCCGAGGCGCATCTGCCCGATGCGGTCGCCGCGTTCATTCCGGAGCATCACGGGACCACGGAGATCACCTACTTCCTGGACAAGGCGAAGAAGGTCGACGGCGGGCAGATCCGCGATCCACAAGATTTTGTCTATCCCGGCCCCAAACCGCGCTCGATGGAGACCGCGATCTCCATGATCGCCGACTCGGTCGAAGCAGCGCTGCGCGTCCTCGAGGACCTGACGCCGCAGAAAATCTCTGAGGCGATTGCGCACATCGTGCGCACCAAGGTGAACGCCGGCCAGTTCGATGAAGCCCCGCTCACGCTGCAGCAGATCGAGCAGGTGAAAGCCGCCTTCATGGTCGTGTTGAGCGGGATGTATCACAATCGCATCGACTACCCGGAGTCCAGTGGCGGCATCAGTGCGGCCTGGCACTCGGCGGCCGCGCGCTGACCAGCTGATGCGCGTCGCGAAGCGGGTGTTGGCGTGGGAACGCGCGCCCGCGAGGTCGCACGTCGACATCACGCTGCTCTCGGCCGCGGCCATGCGGCGGGTCAACCGCCGCGCCACCGGGCGCCGCGGCCTGACCGACGTGATCGCCTACGCCCTGCCGCAGCCGGACGGCCGCGTGCTGGGCGATGTCTACATCTCCCCAGCCGCCGCGGCGAACGCCGCCGGAAACGGAGCCGGGTTGCAGGAAGAGCTCGTGCGACTGGCCGTTCACGGCACCCTCCACGTCCTGGGCTTCGATCATCCCGAAGGTCCAGGGCGCACCCGGTCACGGATGTGGCGGCTGCAAGAACGCTACGTCAAACGACTCCTTCGCTGATGCTCACCGAAGCGGCACTGCAACTCATCGGGCTCGTCGTCGCCATCAGCGCCGGGGTATGGGCGGCGCTGCTGGCGCTCGGCGAGGAAGCCGCCGTCGGGGAAGCGCTGCACACCCTGGGCGACGCACCGCCGATCGCCGCCGAACGGCGCGTGCCGCTGCATCGCGCACTCCACATCGCGCGCCTGGCGCTCCTCGTGCTCGGTGCGGTCGCGACCGCGAACGCGGTGGCGTGGTGGACACGGCCGTGGGTGGAAGCCATGGTCACCCTCGTCGTCGGTACCGTGCTGCTGTTCATCGTCGGCGATGCGCTGCCGCGCAGCGTGGCGCAGATTGCCCCGGAGGTGTCGGAGGCCGCGTTGCCGCTGGCGCGCCGCACGCTCGCGCCGTTCGGACCGCTGCTGTGGCTGCTCGCCTGGGCGGATCGCGGACTGCACGCGATCGTGCACACGCCACGGCCGTTGCAACCGGACCTCGGCGTGGCGCAGCGTGACATGCTGCTCGGCGTCTTCACGCTGGCCGATACGACGGTGGTTGAGATCATGACGCCGCGTCTCGACATGACGGGCGTGGACATTTCGGCCTCCGTCGAAGAAGTCCTCGACGCATTCCGGCAGAGCCAGCACTCCCGCCTGCCCGTCATCGACGGCTCACCCGACAACATCGGCGGCGTGGTGTTCGGCAAGGATCTCGTGCCCATCGCGATGGGGCTCGCGGAGCCGGGCACGCGCTGGCAGACGCTGGTGCGGCCGGCGGCGTTTGTGCCGGAGACCAAGACGCTCGACAACCAGCTCCGCGATTTTCAAGGAACGCCGGCGCACATCGCGATCGTCGTCGATGAGTTCGGGGGCACGTCAGGGCTGATCACGCGCGAGGACATTCTCGAGGAGATCGTCGGCGAGATCCGCGACGAACACGACACCGAGACAACCCCGGCCATTCGGCAGGATGGCGCACGCATCTGGGTGGACGGGGGCACGAGCCTCGACGAGCTGTCGGCAGCGCTGGGAGCGACGATCGCGCACGCCGAAGTGTCGACCGTGGGCGGGCTCGTGTACTCGGTGCTGGGACGCGTGCCGCGCCCCGGCGACGAGCTCACGCTGGACGGCTACCGTGTCGTCGTAGAGCGCGTGGAGCAACGCCGTGTCACTCAGGTGTCGTTCGAGAAGCAATGAGCGTCGCCCTCGCGGTCCTGCTGGTCGGTCTGCTGGTCGCCGGCGTCTCAGCGGCGGTCGGCGTCGCCGCGGCGGCGGTCAGCCAGCACGAGCTGACCCGCTGGGTGGCGTACAAGCTCCGGGGCTCGGCGGCGACGGTCAGCGTGTTGCAGAACCCCGGGCGCACCCTCGCCACCGCCAACATGCTCACGACGGTGGGCGTCCTGCTCGCCGCGGGCGCAATTCCGGCGCTCCTCGCCGCGACGACGCCGACGTTCCTCGGGATTTTCACCATCACGGTCGGCGTTCCGGTCTTCATCGGCGCGGCGTACCTGGTGCCGCGCGTCCTGGGAAGACGGTGGGCCGAGCCGCTGGTCGGGCGCGCGGTGCCGCTCATGGAGCGGTTCGGGGGCGTACTGGCGCCGTTCATTCCGCGCCGCGAGGGGTCCACGCGCACCACGCTCGCGGCGCTGCTCACGGGCGCCAATACCGACGCCCTGGCCACGCGGGACGAGATGGCCGTCGTGTCGGGTGTCCTCGCGTTCGCCGATCGTCCGGTGCGCGAGCTGATGACGCCGCGGACGGCGATCGTCGCATTTCCCGAAGGCATTCTGACCGCCGAAGCGGCGCACGTGCTGCAACAGTCCGGATACAGCCGCTATCCGGTGCATCGCGGCTCGCTGGACCAGGTGGCCGGCGTCGCGCACACGCTCGATCTGCTGGGCCGCCAGCCCGAGGATCCGATTCTCGTGCGCCCGCCGCTGAGCGTTCCCGGCACCATCCGCGCCGCTGATCTCATGCTCGAAATGCAGCGCGGCGGCCAGCACCTCGCCGTCGTCCTCGACGAGTTCGGCGGCACGGCGGGCCTCGTGACGTTCGAGGACCTGCTCAACGATCTCGTCAGCGAGCTGTTCGAGCCATCCTCGTCGACTCCAGATGTGACGCGCGTGGTGGAGGTGGAAGGCAGCGCGCTCACCACGGAGCTCGCCGAGAAGCTCGGTGTGCCCCTGGGCGGCAGCGGCGCAGCCCAGACCGTCGGCGGGTTGCTGATGCAGACCCTGGGCCGCATTCCGCGCCCGGGCGAGCGGTTCACGTATCTGGGCCTGGAATTCGATATCCTCGCGGCCAGCGCGACGCGCGTCGAACGCGTGGCGGTTCGGCCCGGACCGGTGCGCACGATTGCGCTGAGTGGAGGGTCGCCGTGACCGCCCCCGAGGCACCAGACCTCAGGCTCGACGAGCTGAAGGAGCTGGCCGAGCAGGAGGATCTGCACCCCTTCCTCGCGCGCGCCCGCAACGTCCATCCGTCCGACCTCGCGGACGTGCTGTCGGCCCTCGAGGAATCCATTCGCGTACGCATCATTTCCGAGCTGCCGATCGAGCTCGCCTCGAGCGCGCTGGCGGAAATGGAGGCCGCCGAGCATCCCGAAGCAATGCTGCTCGCCGTGGGGCCGGAATACGCCGCGGAGCTCGTGGAGGAGATGCCCAGCGACGATGCCGCGGATCTCGTAGCGGAGTTGCCCGCCCGCGAGCGGCAGGCAGTCCTCGACGAAATCACCGATCGGACCGAAGTCGAGAAGCTGCTCACGTACCCGGAGGATTCCGCCGGTGGCTTGATGACCTCGAACGTGGTCAACGTGCGTGAGGACAACACCGTCGCCGAGGCGCTCGAGGCGATCCGGCGCCAGAGCGAAGAGGACGAGAGCCAGTTGTATCAGGTCTATGCCGTCGATGGCCAGGGCAATCTGAAGGGCATCGTCCCGATCGCCCGCCTGATCGTCTCCGCGCCGACCAAGCTGGTCGGCGACGTCATGGAGCAGCCGAGCGTCCAGGTGCAGCCGCAGCAGGACCAGGAGGAGGTCGGGCGGCTCATGGCGCGCTACAACGTCGCGGCCGTTCCCGTGGTGGACGAGACCGGAAAGCTCCTGGGCCGCATCACCTTCGACGACGTCATCGATGTCGTAGAAGCGGAGAGCACGGAAGACCTCCTGAAGTTCGGCGGCATGGAGGCCCTCGACGCGCCCTACCTCAAGGTCGCGTTCGGCCGCATGGTCCGAAAACGCGCCGGCTGGCTGGCCGCGCTGTTTCTCGGCGAAATGCTCACGGCCACGGCAATGGCGTTCTTCGAGGAGGAAATCGCGAAGGCCGTCATCCTCGCGCTCTTTGTGCCGCTCATCATCTCGAGCGGTGGCAACTCGGGCTCGCAGGCGTCGACGTTGGTCATCCGCGCCATGGCGCTGGGCGAGGTCAATCTGCGCGACTGGTGGCGCGTTATTCGGCGTGAGATCGCGACGGGCCTCGTCCTTGGTCTGGTGCTGGGGGCGATCGGATTTCTCCGGATCACATTGTGGCACGCGATCACCGGGATCTACGGTGAGCATTACCTGCTCGTCGCGTTCACCGTGTTCGGGAGCTTGATCGGTGTCGTGACGTTCGGCACGATGGCGGGATCCCTGTTGCCCTTCATCCTGCGCCGGCTCGGATTCGACCCCGCCAGCGCATCGGCACCGTTCGTCGCGACGCTCGTCGACGTCACCGGGTTGGTCATCTACTTCACCGTGGCGTCGGTGATTCTGCGTGGAACCCTCCTGTGACGGCCACGCCGCCGTTATCCTTAGGGCATATGCGACTCGACGCGGTGCTCGAAGGGTTGGCGCGCGGAGATACCACGGCCCTAGCCCGCGCGATCAGTCTGGTCGAGAACCAGCATGACGGGTTTGAGCGCGTATTGTCGGGGTTACATGGGAAGATCGGGAAGCGGCACACGCAACGCATCGGCATCACCGGTCCACCCGGAGCGGGGAAGAGCACGATCACCGAGCAGCTGGTCCGGGCCTATCGCCAGCGCGACCTCAAGGTCGCCGTCATCGCCGTGGACCCGACGAGCCCCTTCACGGGCGGCGCGCTGCTCGGCGACCGCATCCGGATGGAGTCGGTCAGTCTCGATCCCGGCGTGTTCATCCGCTCGATGGCGACGCGCGGCGCGCAGGGGGGCCTTGCCACCACCACCGAAGAGGTTGCCGACGTCCTCGAGGCGTTTGGCTTCGATCGGATCCTCATCGAGACGGTGGGGGTCGGCCAGACCGAGCTCGACATCGCCGCGACGGCGGAAACTACGGTACTGGTGCTCGTGCCGGAGTCCGGGGACGGGATCCAGACGCTGAAAGCGGGCGTGATGGAGATCGCGGAGCTGTACGTGATCAACAAGAGCGATCGGCCCGGGGCGGATAAGCTGAAGCAAGAGGTCGAGGTGATGCTCGGCATACGGCGTGGGAATGCGTTTGTGAATGTGCGGCCGCACCATGGGGCGGCGAAGGGCGGCGGAGGGCGGCGAGGTGAGGCGGCGGCGAAGGACGAATGGGAGGCCCCTGTGCTTACCACGATCGCCTCGAAAGGCGAAGGAATCGCCGAGCTCGTCGCAGCGCTCGACAGGCACCACGAATATCTGAGTTCGAGCGGCAAGCTGGTCGAGCGACGCAAGAAACGATTAGCAGCCAGAACTCGCGCCGTCGTGAACCGGGCGATCCGCCAATGGGTGTGGGACGAGACCCAGGCGGAAGCGCTGATGGCACAGCGGCTCGACGAGGTGGCGACCGGGACGCGCAGTCCCTACGACGTCGCGGCGGAAGTCCTGCAGCAAATAAGGAACGGGAAATGACCATCGAGAAAAAGCCGGTCTATACATCCGCCGACCTGCGCGGTTTTGACCCGGAACGGCAACTGGGACGCCCCGGCGAGTATCCGTTCACGCGCGGTATTCATCCGACGATGTACCGCGGCAAGCTCTGGACGATGCGGCAGTTCGCCGGTTTCGGCGGCGCGGCCGATACGAATCGGCGCTACAAGTTCCTGCTGGAACATGGGCAGACCGGCCTCTCGGTCGCGTTCGATTTCCCGACGTTGATGGGCTACGACTCCGATCACCCGCGCTCGGAGGGAGAGGTCGGGAAGTGCGGTGTCGCCATATCGTCCCTGGCGGACATGGAAACCTTGTTCGACGGCATCCCGCTCGATCAGGTGTCGACCTCCATGACGATCAACGGTCCAGCCGCGATCCTGTTCTGCTTTTACGTGGCCGCCGCCGAGAAACAGGGTGTGCCGCTCGCGAAGCTGCGCGGCACAGTGCAGAACGACATTCTCAAGGAGTACATGGCCCAGCATGCGTGGGTCTATCCGGTCGAGCCCGCGCTCAAGGTCATCGTCGACATGTTCGAGTGGGGCGCCAAGCACACGCCGTTGTGGAACACGATTTCGATCTCCGGCTACCACATCCGCGAAGCGGGCGCCACCGCCGCGCAGGAGCTCGCGTTCACGCTCGCGAACGGGTTTACCTACGTCGAACGAGGCATCGCCCGGGGTCTCGACATCGACAGCTTCGCCGCACGCCTTTCCTTCTTCTGGGACATTCACAACGACTTCTTCGAGGAGATCGCCAAGCTGCGGGCCGCGCGCCGGATCTGGGCCCGGCACATGCGCGAGCGCTATAAAGCGAAACAGGCGCGCTCCTGGATGATGCGGTTCCACAGCCAGACGGCCGGCGTTACGCTGACGGCCCAACAGCCGCTCAACAACATCGTGCGCGTCGCCTATCAGGCACTCGCAGCCGTCCTCGGCGGCACGCAGTCGCTCCACACGAATTCGCTGGATGAAACGCTCGCCCTCCCGACCGAGCAGTCGGTGCAGGTCGCCCTCCGGACACAGCAGATTCTTGCCCACGAAACCGGCGTGGCCGAGGTGATCGATCCGCTCGGCGGCTCGTATTTCATCGAGGCGCTCACGGATCAACTCGAGCGCGAAGCCGAAGCACTCTTTGCCGAGATCAATTCGATCGGTGGCGTGGTCCGCGGGATCGAGAGCGGCTGGTTCCAGCGGCAGATTGCCCAGTCCGCGGCCGCTTTCCAGCGTCACATCGAGCTCAATGAGAAGGTGATCGTCGGAGTCAACGAGTTCCTGTCCGAGGACGACCACCCCGTCGAAATCCTGAAGGTCTCCAACGACGCCGAGGACGAGCAGCGTCGCCGCCTCGCCCGCGTGCGCGCGGAGCGAGACACGGCCCTGGTCGAGCGGCGGCTCGACGTCCTGCGTCAGGCGGCGGAGGCTGATCAGAACGTGATTGGCCCAATGCTCGATTGTGCGCGCGCCTACGCGACGCTGTACGAGATCCGCCACGCGCTGGAGCGCGTGTGGGGAGCGTACCGCGAACCCGTCTTCTTTTAGATCATGAGTGCTCCCCCCCTGCCTGCCGCGATCACCGAGCAAGACGTCCAGGCAGCGATTGCACGCCTGGCGCGGATGGAGCCTGGGTTGCACTGGGTGGTCTCGTGCTACCTCAAGCTCGAGCCCCGGGACAGGACGCGTGGCAAGTATTTGATCAAGATGAAGACCCGCGCCAAAGGATTGCTGCGCGATTACGAAGACCAACCGGCCGTTGCCTCGAATTTGGAACAGGTGGTGGACTACCTGGAGCAACCGAATCATCTCCCGCGGGCACGGGCCATTGCCATCTTCGCCTCACGGGAGTTGGGGCTGTTCGAAGTCCTGCCCCTGCCGCACGTGCATCGCTCCCGGCTTGCCGTCTCGCACGAACCGCTGGTGCGCGAGCTGCTCGGCCTCGAGGAAGAGTTCGGCACCATCCTCGCCGTCGTGTATGACCGCACGGCGGCGCGCTTTTTCGAGATCACCGCCTACGATTGCATTGAGCTGCCCGGCCTCGCCGGCATCGAAACATCGCGGGCGGGGAAGTTCCACGGCGGCACCGGAGAACACAAGTTTCACCAGCGCATTCGCACCGAGAAACACCGGCTCTATGCGCAGATCGCCGACCGCGTCTTCCAGATCAATCGCACCAAGCCGCTGGCCGGGATCGTTTTGGGCGGTGTGGGTGTGGACGCCGGAGCCGTGATTCCCCACCTTCACACGTATGTGCACGACCTGGTGTTTGGCGTGGTGAAACTCAGTCCCAAGCAGGCGACGGCGGCGGAGGTGAGGGACGCCACTCTAGGGCTGCGCGAGGAACGCGAGCGCGCCTGGGAGCGCGCGCACGCCGATGCCGTGACAGACGGCGTGCCGCGGGGCTGGGCAGTCAACGGGGTCGACGCCACGCTCAAGGCGCTGAGCCGGGGCCAGGTGCGCACCCTGCTGGCCGACGGCCATGATGATGACGCCCGCATCGATGAGGCGATCGAAGAGGCGCTCGGTCAGCGCGCCCAGATCGACGTCCTCTACGACGACAAGGCCCGGCGCGTCGTGGACGGCCTGGCGGCGCTGCTGCGGTTCCGCGCCTGATGGCCAAATCCCGGCGTCCGATCCGCATTCTCGTCGCGAAGCCGGGCCTCGATGGGCACGACCGCGGCGCGAAAGTCGTCGCGGCGGCGCTGCGCGATTCCGGCATGGAAGTGATCTACACGGGGCTGCATCAGACGCCCGAGATGATCGCGCAGGCCGCCATTCAGGAGGACGTCGACGTCGTCGGCCTGTCGATTCTGTCCGGCGCCCACATGACACTGTTCCCGCGCGTCCGCAAACTGCTCGACGCCGCCGGGCGGCAGGATGTGCTCCTGACCGGCGGTGGCATTATCCCCCCTGAAGACATGACGGCGCTGGAATCGCAGGGCACGGGCAAGCTGTTCGGCCCCGGCACGCCGACGTCGGATCTGATCAAATACATCCAGGAATGGGCCGCGGAACATGTGGCGGCGTAATCCCACGCACGACGCACCACGCACGACGCACGGCCGTTCGTGAGCCGCCTCAAGACCCTCAACGACGAATACCAGACGCTGCGCGGCCGCCTCGAACAGGGCGGCGGCGCGGAGCGCATCAAGCGCCAGCACGATCAGGGCAAGTTGACTGCGCGCGAGCGGGTGGCCGCGTTGCTCGACCCGGACGGCCCGTGGATCGAGATCGGGCTCCTCGTCGCCTGGGACCAGTACGACGGGCAGGCACCCGCCGCCGGTGTGGTCACGGGCGTGGGTCGCGTGGGTGGGCGCCCCGTGGTGGTGGTGGCGAACGATGCGACGGTCAAGGCCGGGTCGTGGTGGCCCGAGACGATCCGCAAGATTCTCCGCGCGCAGGAAATCGCGATGCGGCAGCGCATCCCCATCATTTATCTGGTCGACTCGGCGGGCGTGAACCTGCCGTACCAGGGCGGGGTCTTCCCGGGTCAGTATGGCGCGGCCCGAATCTTCTACTACAACTCCATCATGCGGCGCTACCTCAAGGTGCCGCAGATCGCGGCCGTGATGGGACCGTGCATTGCGGGCGGCGCGTATTTGCCGGCGCTGTCGGACGTGATTTTCATGGTGGACGGCACGTCGTTCATGGGACTGGGCGGGCCCAACCTCGTGAAGGGCGCGACCGGCCAGGTGGTCGATGCCGAGACGCTGGGCGGCGCCACGACGCACACATCGGTCAGTGCCGTCGCGCACTACCGCGCGAAAGACGACAAAGACTGTCTGGCCAGGATCCGCGAGTACGTGGGCCGTTTGCCGCACGCGCCGGCGTCGCGCCGTACCTATCCGGCACCAAAGCGTGACACGAAAGCATTGTACGACTTGATCCCCATCGATCATCGGATGAGCTACGACGTGCGGGCGTTGCTCGAATGCCTGCTCGATGCCGGACGACTCGACGAGTTCCAGCCGGACGTTGCGCCCGAAATGATCTGCGGGCACGGCGCCATCGAGGGGCGGCAAGTCGCTGTGATCGCGAACTCGCGCGGAGTCATCAAGGGAAAGAAGAAGAATGAAGCGCCGCGCATCGGCGGCATCATTTACACCGAGAGCGCCGAGAAAGTGGCGTACTTCATCGAGAACGCCGACCGGGAGCGCGTGCCGCTCCTGTTCATCCAGGATGTGTCGGGCTTCATGGTCGGGACGGAAGCGGAACACACCGGCATCATCCGGGCGGGCGCGCGCTTCGTCGAGGCAATGGCGACGGCGACGGTGCCGAAGCTCGTCCTCACGGTGAACCACGCCTCCGGCGCCGGCTATTATGCGATGGCCGGTCAGGGGTTCGATCCGGACTTCATCGTCTCGTGGCCGACGGGGCGCATGGGGGTCATGGAAGGGGAGTCGGCGATTCAGGCGGTGTACGGCGCCGACGCCGCGAAGCCCGACAATGCGGCCGCCGTGGACGCGATGCGCGCTGATTACGAGCACCAGCTGGACGCGAAGTTCGCGGGCGCCCGCGGCTTTGTCGATGCGATTCTCACACCCGACGAAACGCGGGACACGTTGGCGTTTCTCCTCGAGGTGTCTACGGAATTCACCGGCCCCCATCTCGGGGCCTTTGCACTCCCGGGTCTCTCGTGATGCGCACGCCTGCCGCCATTCTTTTGCTCGCTCTCACTGCCTGCGCCTCGAGCAAGGGCATCACGAAACCCGCCCCGCCGAAGCCGGCCGCGGCAGTCGCTGCCGCCCCATCGGACGGCAGCCGTGCCGCCATGGCGCAGCCGGCGGTCGATCCGGCAATGGCGTACATGCTCGGTCTCATGCCGCTCAAGAGCACCGGGGTAGACGTATTTCGCTCGCTGCACCCGACCTACGACGGCCGCGGCGTGCTCATCGCCATTCTCGATAGTGGCGTCGACCCGGGCGTCCCGGGACTGACGGTCACCAGCACGGGCGCCCCGAAGGTGATCGAGCTGCGCGACTTCTCGGCCGAAGGCCGCGTGGCGCTGACCGCGTTCCCCGCGCCGACGGACAGGGAGATGAAGGGAGCGGCACGCATCGGCCGCCTGACCACCGCGACGACCTGGTACCGCGGGGTCTTTCGCGAGCTGCCGCTCGGCCGCCCTCCGGCGGGCGACGTCAACGGCAACGGCCGGAACACCGACGAGTTTCCCGTCGTGGTCGTCAGGGCGTCCGATGGCTGGGTGGCGTTCATCGATACCAACCGCGACGGCTCGTTCGAAGATGAGATGCCGCTGCACGACTATCGCCAGGGCCGTGAGATGATCGCCTTCGGCACGAAGCCGCTGACGATCGTCGCGAATTTCAGTCAGGTGGTGGCGGACAGCTCGCCGGTGCTCGATCTCTTCTTCGACACGTCAGGGCATGGGACCCATGTGGCCGGAATCGCCGCCGGCTACAACCTGTTCGACGTGGCGGGGTTCAGCGGCGTGGCGCCCGGGGCTCAGATCATCGGCCTCAAGATCGCGAACAACGCACGCGGCGGCGTCTCGGTCCACGCCAGCATGATGCGCGCGATCGACTACGCCGCCCGCTACGCCGCGCAGCGCAATCTGCCGCTCGTGCTGAACATGAGTTTCGGCGTCGGCAACGAGCATGAGGGCCGCGCCGTCATCGATTCGATCGTGGATGCCTTCCTGCTCGCCCATCCGGAAGCGGTCTTTGCGATCAGCGCAGGCAACGACGGACCCGGATGGTCCACCCTGGGCTTTCCCGGTTCCGCCGACCTGGCGATGACCGTCGGCGCCGTCTATCCCGGCGTGTTCACCGCACCGCCGCAGCAAGGCGCACCGCCGGCCCGCGATGTGCTCGGGTGGTTCAGCTCGCGCGGCGGTGAGCTTGCGAAACCCGATATCGTGACGCCAGGCGTCGCGTTCTCCAACGTGCCGCGCTGGGATATGGGGGAGGAGATCAAGGGCGGCACGAGCATGTCGTCCCCGCACGCCGCCGGTCTCGCCGCCTGCCTCGTCTCCGCGCTGGCACAGGAGGGCCGTCGCGCCACGTCCGCCGATATCATTCAGGCGCTGCGGATGTCGGGCCGGCAGCTCTCCGGCGCGCGCGTCATCGATGACGGTGCCGGGATGCCCGTGCTCGAAACGGCGTACCAATGGCTCGAAGGTGGCCACCAGGGATCGATCTATGCCGTGAAGGCCTCGACCGGTGTGACCGCCGCGTTCCGGCGCAACGGGTTTGCCGGTCCCGAGGACAGCGTCGAAACGTTCACCGTCCGTCACATGGGCGGCCTCCGCGCGGCCGAGTTCGTGCTGCGCGCGAACGCTCCCTGGCTCTCTGTCGACGACTCCGTCGACGCCGCGCCCCGCGCGACCCCGATCGCCGTGACCTACAATCGCAGCGCTTTGACGGCACCCGGGATCTACGTGGGGACGGTGATCGCGCTGAATCCGCGCGACCCCATTGCCGGCCCGTTGTTCACGCTCGTGAACACGGTCATCGTGCCCACCGATCTCACGGCGAAGCCGCTGTTCGACGAACGCCGTGCCGTCGGTCCCGGCGCGGTGCAGCGCTATTTCCTGCGCGTGCCCGAGGACAACGCCACCTTACGCGCGAGCGTGACGCTTCCCGATTCGCAGCGCCAGCAGGCAACGGTGCGCCTCTACGAGCCCAACGGCGCACCCGCCCGCTCAGCGCCGAACGACATCGAGATCGGCCAGCAGCAGCCGGGCAGCGCAACCATCACCGTGCGTGCCGAGGACCTGATCGCGGGTGTGTACGAGCTCGACGTCGTCGCGCCGCCGCTGGCAACCACCGCGGTCACCGTGCGCGCGGAATTGGGACCCGTTGCGCTCGGGTCGGCGCATCAGGGGGCGGGAGGAGCGTGGGGCCTCGAAGCCTCGAGTGTCGGCGGCACACAGGGCACCACCGCGCTGGGCCAGGTCGTCTACCGGCTCGTCGGCGCCGAGCGGAGCTATGCGATTGCCGGCCGCGGCCAGCCCGCCGAATCGCTGCAGGTACGCCCGCCGCGCTGGGCGAAGCGGATGGAGGTGGACCTCGAGGTCCCCGCCGAGCTGTGGGACGAGCTGACAGATTTGTCGGTCACCGTCTACGACTCGACCGGCCAGCAGGTCCGCGGCGGCAACGAACCGGTGAACTACGCGTTCGGTCGCATGGGTCTGGCCCTGTCCGACTCGCTCAGGGGGATCCCCCTCACCGTCGAGTTCTATCCCGCCTTCGCCCGCCTTCCGACGCACGCCTGGCGTGGCACCGCCCTTGTGCGATTCGTCGGTCCAGACGCTCCCCTGGGTGATGCCACCTCGCTCTCGGTCGTCGCCGGCGGACGCAGCGTGATTCGGTTGCCGAACGCGCCGTCGCTCGATATGCCGGAGGGATACGGGCCACTCATCGAGACGCGCGTGACGACGTCGACCGGCTCGGTCTCAGCGCGCCGCGCCGTGGTCGGGCCGCAGACGCGCGGAGCGGGTGGGGTAAGGTGACGGCCCGTCCGGCGACTGTCCGAGTCGCGGGAGGGCAGGGGTTTTGGGGAGACTGGCTGGAAGCGCCGTACCGCCAGGTGAGCGGCGGCCCGATCGATTACCTCATGATGGACTACCTCGCCGAAGTCACGATGTCCATCCTGCAAAAACAGAAGTCCCGCGATCCGGCACGCGGCTACGCGACCGACTTCGTGACGCAGATGGAGCGTATCCTTCCCACCGTTGTCGAGCGCGGCATCAAAGTGACCGCCAACGCGGGCGGCGTGAATCCCCACGCGTGTGCCATGGCCGTCGCCGAGGTGGCACGAAAGCTCAAGCTCGGTGGCAAGCTCACGATCGGCGTCGTGACCGGTGACGACCTGCCGCTCCGGTGGTGGAGGCCTTGCAGCGTGGCGCCCAGGTCGTGATCACGGGACGTGTCACCGACACCGGCCTGACGCTCGGGCCATTGATGCACGCGTTTGGCTGGGCCCCGGACGCCTGGAACCAGATCGCCGCGGGCACGGTCGCAGGACACATCATCGAATGCGGGGCGCAGTGCAGCGGCGGCAACTGCCTGCGCGACTGGCAACGCATTCCCGACCTGGCGAACGTCGGGTACCCGATCGTCGAAGCCCGCGCCGACGGCAGGTTCGATATCATCAAGCATCCGCACACCGGCGGCCGCATCGACGTCGCGTCTGTCACAATTGCGACAGGCCGGCAAAGACAGGGTTCAGGTGTCTGGTGTCAGGGGAAAACCAGCGACCGATAAGCTGAAAGTCTCGCTCGCCTACTTCTACGGCTACAAGGCGATCGGTACGCTTGTCTACGCCTGGCCCGATGCGCTCGACAAGGCGAAAGCCGCCGATCGCATCCTCCGCCAGCGTCTCAAGGACCTTGGGCTCGAGTTCGAGGCGATCCAGACCGAGTTTGTCGGCGCCACCGCCACCCATGGCCCGCTCGCCCTCAAGGACGTGGACGTCACGACGCTGCCCGAAGTACAGCTGCGGGTCGGCGTGCGGGCGCGCGATGAGGCCCCGGTCGATCGGTTTACGCGCGAGATCGCGCCGCTGATTCTCAACGGGCCGCCCAGCGTGACCGGTTTTGCCGGCGGACGCCCGAGGCCCGAGGAAATCGTGGCGTACTGGCCGGCCTTGATCGACAAACGGATGGTGCAGCCGGCCGTGGAGTTGATTCACGCATGAAACGCAAACTCGTGGAGCTGGCACACGCACGCTCGGGCGACAAGGGCGACACGGCCAACATTGGCCTGATTGCACTCAAGCCCAAGGATTACCCGCTGCTCGTGAAGCAGGTGACGGCAGCGCGCGTCGCACGGCATTTTAAGGGCATGATCACCGGCAGGGTCGAACGCTTCGAGCTGCCCAACCTCCATGCGCTGAACTTCCTGTTGCACGGCGCGCTCGATGGTGGTGGCACGATCTCGCTCAAGACAGACGCACAGGGGAAGGTCTTCTCCACCGCGCTGCTCCGCATGGAGATCGAGGTGCGCAAATGAGCGAGCGCGTCTTGACCGAGGTCGCGGGTGGGGTGCTCACCGCAACGTTGAACCGCGCCGACAAGCGCAACGCGATCGACGCTGCGATGATCGACGGGTTGCTCGCGGCGATCGAGCGAGCCGACCTGGATGCGTCGGTGCGGGTGGTGGCGGTGCGCGGCAGCGGAAAAGATTTCTGCGCCGGCATGGATTTGAACGAGCTGCTCGCCTCGGCCGACCACACGCTCGAGCAGAACCGTCAGGCCGCGTTGCACTTTGCGCAGGTCTTCATGCGGATGCGGCGGCTGCCCAAGCCGATCGTCGCGCTGGTGCAGGGGCGCGCGCTCGCGGGCGGTTGCGGGCTCGCGACGGCGTGCGATCTCATTCTGGCAGCGGAATCGGCGCAGTTCGGCTATCCCGAGGTGCAGCGCGGCTTCGTCCCGGCCATCGTGATGACGATGCTGCGGCGCGCGGTGGGCGAGAAGATCGCGTTCGATCTCGCGACGACGGGGCGCCTGCTCGACGGCAGCGAGGCCGCCGCGACGGGACTCGCGTCGCGGGTGTATAAGGATGCGAACTTCGAGGAGCAGGCGGGCGAAGTGCTGCGCGTGCTCGCCGAGGCGAGCCCATCGGCGCTCGCGTTCACCAAGCAGCAGTTCTACCAGCTCGATGGGCTGAGCTTCGAGGACGGCCTGCGGCTCGGCGCCGATGTCAATGCGGTCAGCAGAAGCACGCCCGATTTTCGGGCGGCGCTGAGCGCGTTCTTGAAGAAATGAGGAGCGTATGCGCAATCTGAACGTCCCGATGTACGATCCCGAGATGGTCCGCCCGATGCGGGAGGAGCTGACCCGTCTGGGCTTCGAAGAGCTGCGGACGCCTGCAGAGGTCGACGCGGTGCTCGCCAGCGAGCGCGCGCCGACCCTCGTCGTGGTGAACTCGGTGTGCGGCTGTGCCGCCCGCAATGCCCGGCCCGCGGCCGCGCTGGCGATCCAACACGATCACCGTCCCGCGCGTCTCGTCACCGTATTCGCTGGGCAGGATGCCGACGCGACGGCACGCGCCCGCAGCTACTTCACCGGGTACGGACCGTCGTCGCCGCAGATCGCCCTGTTCAAGGATGGGCGGATCGTGTTCATGCTGGAGCGGCGCAACATCGAAGGCCGGAACGCGCGCGACATCGCGGCCGACCTGACCGCGGCATTCGAGCAGTACTGCTGACTACGCCGTCAGCCATCAGCCGTCAGCCGTCTGATCTTGGACAAGCCATAGACGAGGCCTGGACACGCGTACGGGCCGCGTCGGGGTTTCTGACCGAGCGCGAAGCACGATTCCTGGCGCTCGTGGCAGCGTGCGCACCCGCCCGCGGGACGATCCTCGAGATCGGGAGCTACAAGGGAAAGTCCACCGTTGGGCTGGCCTCCATCGCGCAGCACTATGGCCTCGGTCCCGTCGTGAGCGTCGATCCGCACTCCGCCCCCGCCGTCACAGACTTTGGACACGGCTCGCAGCAGTCGTCGTGGGATGACTTCCAGGCGTCGCTGCGTGACGCAGGCGTCGAGCGAAATGTCGAGGCGCATCGCGCCTATTCCCGAGACCTCGCGAAGGGGTGGACGCGGTCGATCCGGTTCCTGTGGATCGACGGCGATCACACGTACCGCGGCGCGAAGGAGGATATCGACCTCTTTCGGCCGCACCTGGTGCCGGGTGCGATCGTCGCCATGCATGACGTACTGCACAGCTTCGAGGGGCCGGTGCGCGTGTTTGCGGAGGAGCTGCTCGCCTCAGACCAATTCGGTCCTGCGGGTCTCTGCGGCTCGATCGGGTGGGCGCAATATCGGCCAGGCCACGGCGCGCAGTGGCGCGCTGCGCGGCTGGCCCTGGGGCGACGAGTGCGGCGCCTGATTCCGTTTGCGGATGGGCGTGAACTGACCGGCCTGCGGAAGCTGCGCTACAAGGTGTGGCGGGGGCTCGTGCCCCACGCGGCCCCGGATGCGGCCGCGTGGGTCCGAGCCGTCAGCTAGAGGATTTTGCCGCGGCGGACGCGGAAGTCGACAATCTGCTCCGTCCAGCTCCAGAGCGAGTCTTGCCGCTCCATCGGGACACCCGCCACTTCGTGACGATGCCACCCGTCCATGACCTGGGCGTCCTGCGTCCAGATCTTCACGCGATTGCGTGGGACGAGCTTTTCCCAGTTCTGCGCGATCGGTGGGTCGGCGTACAGGAGCCGGACCGTCACGTTGCGCGACAGGTACTCGATTGGACTCAGATCAACCTTCCCATACAGCTCCTTGGGTTGCATGCGGCGCGCACCAGGCAGATCGGGCAGGCCGTCGGAGAACATCACGATGTTGAGCGGCGCGAGCACCAGGTTCTGGCGCTTGATGTGAACCGCCACGCGCTGGAAAAAGGCGTTGAAGTCGGTGAGGGCATCGACGTCGGGGAACCAGGCGCGCAGGTCGCGCTCGATCTCCGCCGGCGTCTTGCCGCCCAAGTCCTGAATCGGGTGGAATGTCTTGGGCTGGCCCACGACGTCGCCGCCGAGCGATCCGACAAAGACGTCGGTCGCCTGCTTGAGACCGCCGAGGCCGTTGACGTGCCCGTAGATGTACAACGCGGCGTAGCGCATCGCGTCGTCGAAGCGCCCGCTGGTGCGGAACGAGCCCGAGACATCGAGTCCCACCACCAGCGTGGACCGCGGCGGCGGCGCGCCAGGCTTCGGCGCGCACGCGACCGCCATGAGGCTGAGCGCCAGCACCATGCGCTTCATCGGGCCACCTCGCCGCTCACGCGAGTGGGGAAGTGGGTGGCCGCGAGCACCTCGTCGATCGACTTGAACGGCAGCGTAAAGTGGCCGCGGCCCGTGAAGACGACGAAGAGGAAGTTCAGCCCCGCGGCAACCACCTGCAGGACCGGGAGCGACGCCAGCTCGAACACCTCGCGCGCCTCCTTGCGAAACCATTCCCGTTCCGCTTTGAGGGCCGCGATCGGCCCCTTCCAGTAGTCTGCCATCTGCGGCGCGGGCCCGTGGCCGGCCGCACCCTCGACGACCAACCCCTGGCGGCCGAGGAGCGCGATCATCGCCGGCGCGCCGAAGCGGCCGAACAGGAACCACGTCATGCCGCGCACACCGACCCAGGCGAAGAACGCGAGTCCGATCGTCTCAATGGCTGTGAGCTGAACGCCCTGCTGCGCAAGCCACGGCGTCATGGCGTCGACCAGCTCGCGATACAGGAACAGCACCTCGAACATCGCCACGGCGATTTCGATGGCCACCATCGAGATAATCTGCCCGTACTTTTTGCTCTTGATGGCCTCGTTCAAAACTTGAATACAGGCGAAGCTGCCCGCGACCAGAACCCACAGGAACAGCCAGAGCAACATCATGAACGCGAACCCGTTGACCTCGTAGCCGGTGAGCTCGCCGAGCAACTCGCTCGCCGTAGGCTTCAGCGTGAAGGTGAAAATTGTGGCCTCGATCATCGACCAGAACACCAACATGAAGAATGCGGGCCACGGCACGCCCGGACGGCGCGACGTCGCGTCCAGGACGGCGAGCGGCGACGTGATCGCGCCCTTCACCGTGCCGACGATGAGCCTCCCGCTCAACTGGATCAGGCCCCAGACCCAGCCGACGAGTACGATCAGGAAGCGCACCAACCCCGCCCAGTAGAACCAAGACATGCGCAGCACGTCCCACCACGCCAGCGCGACCGACTGCAGGAGCGTCACGGACCGGCCGAGCCGGAACGGGATCGTGTACACCGCGGCCATCGTCAGCCACAATCCGCCGATGACCGCCATCGCCGGCAGGAACAGCAGCACCGACGTCGCGGCCAGACTCCAGAACGACTCACCCCGCAGCACGAAATCAAAGATGCGCGCCTGGATGGGGACGATCCACGTAAACCCCGCCACAACCCACTGCACCAGTTGCTGGAGCACAAAACTCCACTGCTGGGTCTGCGGGACGTTCGTTACCTCTTGCATTCAGGGCTCCGGAGAGGGAGGTCGGCGGGGACATTGTTATAAAACGGACCCCTCAAGTCAAGAATTCGGGCGTGATGGACGTCACGGGACCCTTGCGACTTGCGCAAAATGCCCATGAAAGGCTAATCATCTGGCGTGCCGGAAGACCCGAAGCGGCTGATCGTCGTCGGCGATCGTGTGCTCATCTCGCCCGAGGAGGGGGAGGAGCGCACGAACGTCGGCCTCTATCTCCCTCCCTCCGCTATCGAGGGCCGCCAGGTGCAGGGCGGCCGCATCGTCGCCACGGGCCCCGGCACGCCGATGCCCGAGCCGGCGAGCATGGACGAGGAGCCGTGGAAGATTCACGGCGCTGAGGTGAAGTATTTGCCGACGCAGGCGGAGGCGGGAGACTACGCGCTCTTCTTCCGCAAAGCGGCCGTCGAAATCACATTCGAGGGCACGACGTATCTCGTAGTGCCACAGGCGGCGATTCTCGTCCTTGTTCGAGGGAAGCATGGCTGACATCGGTTGGGCTCGCAGTCGCGGTGATCGTGCGGAAGGCCAGGGACTCCGGCGCGGCGCCTGGTATCGCGTCGTGGAAAATCCGCCGAAGGACTTCGTGGTGCTGGATGTGCACCACGTCGAGATCCGGATCCCAAAAGCGGATCTCGAGATTCGGAGCGAGCGGCCCAGCGCCTGGAGTGTGGTGCGCCAGCCACACCTGGTGTGTCCCGGATGTCACGCGCGGACCGTCATCCCCGAAAACCGCAAAGACGCCAAGTGCCACGAATGTGGGCGCAGCTATGCGATTGACTGGAAAGATTCGGGGTGAGAAGCGACGGTAAGGGACGGTAGATGAGGCGACGGTAGATAATACGACGGTAAAGGACGGTAGATAAGACGACGGTAAGCGTCAAACTCTTCTCGCCGCTCTCGCCACCGCCGAGTAGAGTCTCCACGTCATCATGCCCGCTTGTCTTCGACGTTGTTCTAATGACCGCCAGCGCTCGTCATCGATGAACCCCAGGTCCTTCGCCACACGCAACGTGTAGGCGAGCTCCGCAAGCGAACCAACACTTATATCCAGGAATCGTCGAAATTCGGCGGGGCCACGCTTGGCGGAGCCTTCGACAATGTTGACCGCCGCAGAAAAGGCAGCGCGTCGAGCTTGGGAGGTCAACCCGTAGAGTTCATGTTTAGGAAACGATGTCGTTGCATCGTATACAGCCAGCACCAGCTCGTGACACAACTTCCAAGCGTGGATTCTCTCATGCGCGAGCATGAGAGAACGTTGTCACGAGGCCTCAATGGGGATTCAACAAGCAGCCCCCGGGCACCTTACCCTCGTTTAACCTACCCTCGTTTTACCTACCGTCGTTTTACCTACCGTCGCTTTACCTACCGTCGCCTTACCTACCGTCAGAGTTCAGGGGGCACATAGGGACTCGGCGCGGGAACCTTAAGCTCGGGGTCCGCACGCTTCGCGCAGAGATGCTCGAGCAGCTCGATTTGCCGCTTTTGAATGTGCCACAGCTCGTGCCATTGTTTGAATCGCAGCGAATCCAGCTTGTCGTGTAGATCCCGGATTTCAATCTCCGCCATCAAGTTGATCTCGTAATCCTGATTCGCCTGCATCCGGTCTTTGTGCGCCTGGCGGTTCTGGCTCATCATGATCACCGGGGCCTGGAGCGCCGCGAGCGTCGACAGGACGAGGTTCAAGAGAATGAAGGGGTAGGGGTCGAAGGGATGGGTCGCGAGCACCCAGGCGTTCACCACCATCCACACGAGCAGGATGCCCCCAAACAGGCCGATGAAGCGCCAGCTCCCCCCAAACTGCGCCACCTTGTCGGCCACGTGCTCGCCGAACGTCATCGACGTCTCCATGTCCTGATGCACGAGCTTACTGACCCGGCCACGGCGCGTGATCTTCGAGACCACCGAGTGCTCGAGCTCCGACAGCTTCTGATACTCGGCCTCGAGATAGGTCACGAACTTCTTGGCGCGATAGGTCTCGAGGCAGTTGGCGCAGATGCCGCGCGTTCCTTCCCATTCCGGCCGGTCTTTCTTTATCAGGTCGATGATGCGGTTTTCCAGCTTCTGCGGGGACGCGAGCGTGCGGCCCTCCACGGGAGCGTTGCACAGCGAACAGTGCACCTTGGGCATGCGATCGTCTCCTAGGGCCTCGGCGCAGACGGAGTCTGTGCCGGTAGCTGCATGTGGAGCGTGTGAACGAGGAACGCCCAGCGATCGGTTTGCTCCTCGATCACCTTGGCGGTCGGCTTGCCGGCGCCGTGGCCGGCCTTGGTCTCGATCCGTATCAGCACCGGCTCGGGGCCGCCCTGCGCCGTCTGGAGCGTCGCCGCGTACTTGAACGAGTGCCCCGGCACCACGCGGTCGTCGTGATCGGCGGTTGTGATCAGGGTCGCGGGATAGTGCGTCCCCGGCTTCATGTTGTGGATCGGCGAGTACCGCAGGAGAAACGGGAACTGCCCGACGCTGTCGGCCGAGCCGTATTCGGTCACCCACGCCCAGCCGATCGTGAACTTGTGGAAGCGCAGCATGTCCATCACGCCGACAGCCGGCAGGGCGGCGCCGAACAATTCGGGCCGCTGATTCAGCACGGCGCCGATCAGCAACCCGCCATTCGAGCCCCCGCCGATCGCCAGTTTGGGCGGTGACGTGTAACGCTCGGCGATCAGATATTCCGCGGCGGCGATAAAATCGTCGAACACGTTTTGCTTGCGGTCGAGCATCCCCGCCTGATGCCACTCTTCCCCGTACTCCGATCCGCCGCGCAGCACCGCCTGTGCGTACACCCCGCCCATCTCGAGCCACGCGAGCACGCCGATCGAAAAGCCCGGCGTCATGTTGACATTGAAGCCGCCGTAGCCGTACAGGTACGTCGGGTTCGAGCCATCCTGCTTTACGCCCTTCTTGTAGGTCAGGAACAGCGGGACCCGCGTCCCGTCCTTGCTGTGGTAGAACACCTGCACCGTTTCGTACTTCGCGGGGTCGAAGGCAATCTCCGGTGCCTTGAAGACGGTGGACGTGCCGGTCGTGAAGTCGTGCCGGAAGATCGTGGTCGGATACAGGAACGACGTGAACGCGTAGAACATCTCCGTGTCCCGAGGCTCGCCGGTCACCTGCACGATCGAGCCGAGCGTCGGCAGCCCGACGTCGCCGGCCGGCTTGCCGTCGAGCGCGAAGAGGCGCAGCTGCGAGTATGCGTCGTGGAGGTAGCGAACGACAAACGTACTGTGGACAATCTGCGAGCCTTCAATCACGTCCGGCACTTGCGGCACGACTTCCTTCCAGGCGGCCTCTGGGGGATGCCGAACATCGACGGCGACGATCCGGCCACGCGGCGCCCCGTTATCGGTCTGGAAGTAGAAGACGGGGCCCGTGTTGCCGACGAAACCGTAGGCAGCGTCGAAGGCATCGAGCAAGCGGACGACGGGTGCGTCGAGCCGCGGATGCCTGGCGTCGCCCAGGTCTTGATAGTAGACGCGATTGCGCCGGTCGGTGCCCAGCCAGACCGTGTAGACGGCGTAGCGTCCGTCGGCGCTCACTTCGACGCCGAAGCCCCAGTCGGGATGATCGGGCCGTTCGTACACCAGGCGGTCGGTGGACTGATCGGTGCCCAGCTTGTGGTAATAGACCTTCTGGTTGTGATTGACCTCGAGCAGCGGATCGGCGCCCGGCGCGGGCTCTGGATACCGGCTGTAAAAGAACCCGGCGCCGTCGTGCGTCCATGCCGCGCTCGAGAACTTGATCCACTTCAGATGATCGGGCCGGTCTTGCCGAGTGGCGACATCGCGCACGCGGAATTCCTGCCAGTCCGAGCCGCTCCCCGACGTGCCGTAGACCATCGTCCTGCCGTCTTCGGCGAAGGCGAGGATCGACAGCGCGACGGTGCCGTCCGCCGACAGCGCGTTGGGATCGAGCAGGACTTCGGGCTCGGCGATGAGCGAGCTTTGCGTGTACAGGACCGCCTGGTTCTGAAGACCTGAATTCTTGAAGAAGAAGTAGCGTCCGCCCTTCTTGAACGGCGCGCCGTATTTCGGATAGTCCCACAATTCCGTCAGCCGCCGCCGGATGTGCTCGCGCTCGGGGATCTGCTCGAGATAGGCGAATGTGACGCGATTCTCGGCTTCCACCCAGCCGCGGGTTTCCGGCGCGTCGACGTCCTCGAGCCAGCGGTAGGGGTCGGCGACCTTGGTCCCGTGGTAGTCGTCGACAACGTCGCCTTTGCGGGCGGGAGGATAGGTCACAGTTTGTACCAGCATGAGTGTCGCTAAGAAAAGGGGAGGCATGACGCGTAAACGTGCCCCGTGCCGCGCTTTTGGGATAGGGGTCCGCGACTCGCAACGCCATTTCGTGCGACATGCCGACGTGCACCGTGGGACTCGAGGCCGCGCGCACAATCCTCAAGGAACGGTTCGGTCACGCGCGCTTCCGCATCCATCAGCTCAGAGTGCTGGGCCCGCTGCTCGCCGGCCGGAACGTCCTCGCCGTACTCCCCACCGGGGCGGGGAAGTCACTCTGCTACCAGGTCCCAGCGCTGCTCGGCGCCGGCCTGACGCTCGTCGTTTCGCCTTTGATCTCGCTGATGCAGGATCAGGTCGGCGCGCTGCGACGCCGGGGCATTGCGGCTGCCTACGTGAACAGCCAACTCGATGCCACCCAGCGGCGCACCATCTTGGACGCGGCGACCGCGGGGCGGCTCGCGCTGCTGTACTGCGCCCCGGAGCGATTGGCATCGCTGACGCGCCGCCTGGTGGCCGCCGGCACGCGGGTGACGCTCCTCGCGATCGACGAAGCGCACTGCATCACCCAATGGGGCAACGAATTCCGGCCGGTCTACCGACGCCTCGGCGTGTTCCGCGCGGCGCTCGGACGGCCCCCGACGATTGCCCTGACGGGAAGCGCGACTC
>WNFY01002093.1_pt1 | contig 28386 bp, 25 predicted proteins | sample 5400091 | NCBI WGS metagenome assembly WNFY01 (sample SAMN13153364, study PRJNA577476) | soil metagenome | isolation source: 60 cm soil or saprolite under grassland replicate 1 | place: USA:California | collected 2016-06-15 | reverse complement strand
TAACGACCGCGCTCCTCGCGGGTGGAACCTTGATGAGCGGTCGCGCCGAGGCCGTGCCCCTTGGTGACCCGAACGCCCTGCGGTCAGCCGCTGGCTACGTCGATCCGCTCGAGAACGTGCAAGTCTTCTACTGGCATGGGAGGCGATACTGCTGGTACGACGACGCTTGGAATGGGCCTGGGTGGTACTGGTGTGGTTATGCGTGGCGCTGGAATTTAGGCTGGGGTGGCGGCTTCGGCTGGCACGGCTGGCGCGGCGGACATCGAGGCAAGCATCACGATCATATCGGCAAGCCTCACGATGGCAAGCAACAGCATATCGGCAAGCAACACCAGTTTAAGCCGAGTGGGAGTAGCTTTAAGCCGAGCGGTGGTGGCGGGGGCCTTAGTGGTGGCGGTGGCCATAGAGGCGGCAAACACTGATCTGTAGCGACCAGCGATTTGGCAAAGATAGAGAACGGGCCTGAATTTGGCCGACACTGTTGGAGGCCGCTCGGGTTATTCCGGGCGGCCTTTTTGCTGTAAGTGTTGCCCGAACGATATAGCTTTCGGTAAAGCCGAATGGTAAGATATTTCATCTTATCCATCGCTGGTAGCTTAAAATGAAAACGTCCCCCTCTTTCTCGGTGATGGCTGGTTTATCATTAAGTACGCTTGTCATTCTGACGTTGCTGATGACAAACGATCAATCTGCACAAGCAGCCAATATCAAATTGCTTTGTAACATTCGTCCCCCTTTTGTTGAACAGGCTCTCACAATAGTTGAGTTGAACGAGGAGGCTAAGACTGCAATCGTACGCCTTCCTCCACTGTCCCTAAATGGCAGGCCGTACTCTTCAGGAAATACTTGGGGTCCTATGGCAGCCGTTTTCACTGGCGACACAGTTACCTTTTATGATGCAACAAAAAGCAATTCTCATTTTACGATCAATCGTCTGACCGGCGTGCTTCTCAACACTGATACAAAATGGGACTGGGATTGTCATGTGGGTCAGAGACAGTTCTAACAGGCATTAGATTGTACCCTTTTTTGTTATTCGGCTAGGTTGCCCCCGGTGTCCTTCAGCTTGCCGAGGCGCTGCATCGGTCCGTGCATTTCTGGATCCGTGGGCGGGTTCGTGGATGGCGGGCGCGGCACCGGGCGGAAAAGACTTGCGTTGCGGCGTTCGCATTTCCGCAGGTGGGCATTGCGATCTACACGCGGTTAGGCCCGCGTAGACCGCGGCGCATGCCTCATCCGCCATGCCAGCACCAGGAAGGTGGTTGCCGCCAACCCGATCACGAAGAGCTGTGTAGAGATCGCTTCCAGCGTCGGGTTAAGTCCGACGCCGGACAACCAGTTGGTTCCGCGCATTTCGGTATACGGAACGATCTGCTGCTCCTGAAACTCCTGGATGGCTTCCCCGATAAACTTGAGTGCCATCAAGAACAGAAAACCCGACGTTACGATGAAGAGCGGCCGCAACGGCAAGCGCCGCGTCAAGACGTTGATGGCGAAGAACAGAACCATAAGTATGACCGCCCCCACAGCCAAGCCTGCGATCAGTCCCGCACTCCAGCCGCCTGAAGACTGAGCGAGCGCATGGATGAACAGGACCGTTTCTGCCCCTTCGCGGAAAACGGCAAGGAATGCGAGACTAGCGACGGCGATCCCTGTTTGCCGGGATAGGGCCTCGTCCGCCTTGGCCCTGAGAAATTGCTGCCAGGACCGCGGATCCTGCCTCAGGAGCAACCAACCGCTGACATACAGCATCAACGCCGCTGCGGCCAGAATCGTGACGCCCTCCAGCAGGTCATTGTGAACACCGTTATTGAATATCTCGAACAGCCAAGCTGCAAGAAAGCTCGCGGCGACCGCCACCACGGAACCGACGTATAGCTCTCTCAGCCGATGGTGCATTCCAGCCTTTTGGATATAGGCGGCAAGCGCGGCGATCACGAGCATGGCTTCGAGGCCTTCTCGCAGCAGAATCGTTGCAGATTGAAACATCGTGCTGATCATGGTCGCTCCGGCGCTATTCACTCGTTTTCAAAAGTTAGATCAGCCATCACCCTTGTAAAGGGCTTAGGAGCTTCAAATTCCTGTTTTCGAATTACAATAGTTCCAAAGATCGTCCCCCAACTGATTTGCCGAGTTAACCGCCGCGGCCCTGGCTATGGGCTTGCGCACATGGAAGGCGGGGATCGCGTGATGCCCCACTCCTCAGCCGCCTGGCCCTAATGGGTCGCGCACCAGTCGCCCTTCGCCGAGTTTTGCAACACTATCCTCATAAGCCGACGTTTTCGCCCCTGATCGGCTCTTCCGGGAAGTGCCAAAGCCGGACCGCGGGACGGCCATCACGAAAATGACCATCCTGAAGGCATGAATGCGCCCCGAGTCGCGTCGCTACTTGATCGGCGCGACGAGCGGCCGCGGATCAGGCGCCTGCCGGTCCATGGGCCACGTCGACGACAAGCCCCTCGTTGCCGCGCAGATGGACCCCACCCTCGACCATGTCGCCGTCGCGGTCGCCGGCCGAGGAGATCAGGATGCGGCCTTCGAGCCGGCCGCCCTCCGGACGCAACTCGACCGGTTCGCCGCCGAGATTGAGGGCCACGAGCAGCCGCTCATCGTCGAGCTCCCGCGCGAAGAGCAGCAGATCTCCCTGCGCGGCGCGCGGCCGATAGTGCCCGCGGGTCAATACGGGACGAGCAGCGCGCAGCTGCACGAGGCGGCGATAGAGATTGAGAATCGAGCTCGAATCCCGACGCTGGTTCTCCACATTTTCGCTGCGGAAATCCTCCGCCAGCGGCAGCCACGGCTCGGCGCTGGAGAAGCCGCCGTGCGCGCTCGCGTCCCACTGCATGGGAGTGCGGCATCCGTCGCGTCCCATGCCGATCCCGGGCACGTTCCTCTCCAATGGATCCTGTAGGCGCTCCGCCGGAATGGCGACCTGAAGCATGCCCAATTCATCGCCGTAGTACACGGTCGGCGTCCCGCGCAACGTGAGCAGCAGCATGGCGGCGATGCGCGCCTGCTCGCGGCCCACGCGACTCGCGATCCGCGGGCGGTCGTGATTGCCGAGCACCCAGTTCGGCCAGCCGCCTTGCGGCAGCGCCGCCTCGTATTCGTCGACGAGCCTGGCGAGCGCGCGCGCGTGCCAAGGCGCCTGCAACAGGCTGAAGTTGAACGGCAGCTGCGCGCCGCGGAGATCGCGGCCGTAATAGGCGACCAGGCGCTCGATCGGCAGATAGATCTCGCCGATGAGAACGCGATCCGCGAATTCGTCGACGACGCCCCGCATCTCGGCGATGACCTCATGCACTTCCGGCCGGTCCGTGCTGTAGAGCGGGATCAGCCGGTGGTTCGCCGGGCTGCCGGACGCAAAGTCGGGATTGGGCGGATTGTCGCGGAACTGATCGTCCTTGATCAGGTGCCAGATCACGTCGACGCGAAAGCCGTCGACGCCGCGGCGCAACCAGAACCGCATCACGTCGTGAATGGCTTTGCGGACCTGCGCGTTGCGCCAGTTGAGGTCCGGCTGCTCGGCGAGGAAGGCGTGGTAGTAGTATTGGCCGGTCCGGGTGTCGAGCGTCCACGCGCTGCCGCCGAAATCGGACAGCCAGTTGTTCGGCGGCCCGCTGTCGGGCTTCGGGTCGCGCCACAGATACCAGTCGCGCTTAGGATTCGCGCGGGACGCCCGGCTCTCCAGGAACCACCGATGCTGGTCCGACGTGTGGTTCGGCACCAGATCCAGCAACATTCGAATGCCGATCCCGTGCGCCGCCGCGAGCAGCGCGTCGAAATCGGCAAGCGTGCCGAACCTGGAATCGATCGCCGTATAGTCGGAAACGTCATAACCGAAATCGGCCATGGGCGAGACGAAGATCGGCGAAAGCCAGATCGCATCGATCCCGAGCTCGCGTAGATACGGCAGACGTCGCGTGATGCCCGGCAGATCGCCGATTCCGTCGCCGTTGCTGTCCTGGAACGAGCGCGGATAGATCTGATAGACAATCCCGGTCTGCCACCACGGCACGCGGCGCGAAGCTTGTGTTCGCTCTTCGAGCCGCGGCGGGGTGGCAACGTCGCTCATGGCGTGCTGGGGATCGGCAAACGGCAGAAGTTGGGTTTCGCGCAGGCGCCCCATCGCGGCGGCGCCGGCCGGGCTCCTCGCGGGTTCCCGAATCGGAAATCAATTCGGCAGACTGACGTCGGTTCCCGGCGGGGGTTCGTCGCAATAGCGGTCCGACCCAGCTTCCCACACGCATCCGCGCAAGGAACTCCAGTCCGATCACCTCGTTTGTCTCCGGGTTCCGCAGGCATCGTATTCGCGTCCCGAGGCATCATTGGTCGCAACCCATCTTGATTCGCTCGCTCGGCAGTGCTGCTGTCCAGCCGTTGGAAGCCGCGAATTCCCGACTCATGCGTGGCGCGCGGCATGAATGAAACCACGCCGGCCGCCGCGCAGTCCGACCTCGCTGCGTTGGCGCGGTCGATCGAGCAGCATCGCGCGATACTCTTCGTCGGCGCCGGAGCATCGATGAGCGTCGGCTTGCCGTCGTGGCGCGAGCTGATCGAGCACATGGCCGAGGAGCTCGGCGTCGCGCCCGATGGCTTTTCCGGCGCGAACAGCCATCACATGCTGGCCGAATACTACCGGCTCAAGCAGGGCAGCATCGGCCCGCTGCGCAGTTGGATGGACCGACACTGGAAGGTGTCGGAAGACAAGGTCCGCAAGTCGCAGATTCACCGGCTGATCGTGTCGATGGAATTTCCGATCATCTACACGACCAACTACGACCGAAATCTCGAGGTCGCGTTCGAGATCCACGACAAGCCGTACGTCAAGGTCGCCAACGCCCGCGACGTCGCCAAGGCGGTCGCCGGCGTCACCCAGATCGTGAAATTCCATGGCGACTTTGACGACGATCAGTCGCTGGTGATCGCCGAAACCGACTATTTCGACCGGCTTACGTTCGATTCCCCGCTGGACATCAAGTTTCGCGCGGATGCGCTCGGTAAGACCATCCTATTCATCGGCTACAGCATGTCGGATATGAACATCAGGCTGCTGCTGCACAGCCTGTGGAAGACCTGGCGAGAATCCGGCTACGAGAACAGCCGGCCGCAATCGTTCGCGTTCATGTCCCGCGCCGATCCCGTGCAGCAGGCGGTGCTGGCGAAATGGGGAGTCACGATGCTGACCGAGGAGAGCGACGACCCAGAGCAGGCGCTGACGGCGTTTCTCTCGAAGCTCGAGAAGGCCGTGCCCCGGTAGCAAACGGCGCGTCGGTCACCGGCCTTTGTGCGGGTCGTGCGATTGCCGCCGGTCGGGACATTGCGCGAGCTGCCGGGCTTCCGCGGGAACCGGACCCCCTCGATTCCGATTGAGCACATACGCTGGCTGGCGCCCCGCATCCATGATCAACGATCTTTGGTACAAGAACGCGGTGATCTATTGCCTCTCCGTCGGCACCTATATGGATGCCAACGGCGACGGAATAGGGGATTTCCAGGGGCTGATGCGGCGCCTGGATTATCTGCACGGGCTGGGCGTCACGGCGATCTGGCTGATGCCATTTCAGACCTCTCCGCATCGTGACGATGGTTATGACATCAGCGACTATTACAACGTCGATCGACGCTATGGCAGTCTCGGCGATTTCGTGGAGTTTACCCATGCCGCCCACCAGCGCGGGATCCGCGTGATCATCGACCTCGTGATCAACCACACTTCAGATCGGCACCCTTGGTTTCGGGCGGCATGTCGCGACCGGGACTCCAAATATCGCGATTGGTATGTCTGGTCGGACAAAAAGCCGCGTTGGGCCAGCGAGGGCATGGTGTTCCCTGGCGTACAGAAATCGACGTGGTCCTATCACAAGCAGGCGCGTGCCTGGTACTTTCATCGTTTTTACGATTTCCAGCCGGATTTGAACACGTCAAATCCGCACGTGCAGGCCGAAATCCTGAAGGTCATGGGTTTTTGGATACAGCTTGGCGTCTCCGGATTCCGCATGGACGCCGTTCCGTTCGTGATTGGGACCAAGGGCCCCAAGGCGCGCAAGCCCGTCGAGCAGTACGACATGCTGCGCATGTTTCGCGAATTTCTGCAGTGGCGCGAGGGCGATTCCATCATTCTCGCCGAAGCGAATGTGCTGCCGGAGACCGACATGGAATATTTCGGGGCCGGCGGCGATCGCATGCACATGATGTTCAATTTTCAGGCCAATCAGCATTTGTTTTACGCATTGGCCGCGGCCGACAGCCGGCCGCTGGTGAAAGCGCTGCACGCGACCAAGCCGCGACCGGCCACGGCGCAATGGGGCATGTTCCTGCGCAATCACGACGAGCTCGATCTCGGGCGGCTCTCCGAAGAGGAGCGCAAGGTAGTGTTCGAGCGCTTCGGGCCGTCTCGGGACATGCAGCTCTACGATCGCGGCATCCGCCGGCGGCTGGCGCCGATGCTCGAGGGGGATCGTCGCTGGATCGAGCTTGCCTACAGCCTGATGTTCACGCTTCCTGGCACGCCGGTAATTCGCTATGGCGACGAACTCGGCATGGGCGACGATCTCGGACTGCCGGAGCGCAATTGCGCGCGTACACCCATGCAATGGTCTACCGAGCCGCGCGCCGGCTTCACGGTGAGCAACAAACCTCTGCTGCCGGTGATCAGCAGCGGGCCCTACGGCTATCAGCACGTGAATGCCGCAGACCAGCGGCGCGATCCGAACTCGATGCTCAACTGGACCGAGCGGATCATCCGGATGCGCAAGGAAGTGCCCGAGGTCGGTTGGGGCGACTTCGAGGTGCTTGCGACACGCGATCCCGCCGTACTGGCGATACGCTACGACTGGCGGAACAATTCGGTGGTGTTTGTGCACAATCTCGATGCCAGTCCGCGTGAGATCGCCTTTTCAACCGGGTTGGAAAGCGAGCGCAGCCGCCTGCTCGTCAATCTCTTGTCGCACGATCACAGCCATGCGGGCGACGACGGCAAGCACCGGCTGATGCTGGAGCCATACGGCTATCGCTGGTATCGCGTCGGGGGCCTGGATTATCTGCTCAAGCGCAGCGATATCGACGTGGAGACCCGCCGATAGGGCGGCCTCGTGAGCCTTCCGGATCGGGTTGCCGCTCGGCAGCCAGCGGCGAGCCGCGTCCGCTTGTGGACCACAATAGTTTCGGGCTGGCACGCAGATCCGTGAGCCGACGAAAACACAGCAGAGAAAAAATGCTTCTCGCGTTTTGATGATTTGCCCCAGCGGCGCGCGCGAACCTCCCAAAAGGAATGGCCCCGTTTTCCGGGGCCATTCCAGGGTCATGCGCGCGAATGCGCGTCAATCACAGACGCGATGTGTTCTGAAGATCACGCGCCCGCTCGGCGTGACGATTCGCTCCCTGACCAGCGGGCAATCCGGGCTATAGGCGTAACCCTCGTCATACCAACCGTAGCGGGGTCCGACGCCCAGCCCGAACGGGCCGACCTGAACGCCGACGCCGCCCGGGTCAGCCCCCAGATACACCTGCGCAGATGCCGGAACCGCCGCTATGAGCAGGGCAGCCGCCGCCGCGCCGAAGAGAAGTTGCTTCATGACACTCTCCTTTCTCTTCGCTCCTCACATTCCTACCCCAACGCATCAGCGCCAGTTTCGTTTCGTCCTTGCCGATGGCTGCAAGCCATTGTAATCCAATGCGTTTTTGGTCCACAATCGCACGGAAATGTGGCGGCGCCACCCCCGTCCGATTGAGTCACACAGGTGCGCCGACACAGACCTCGAGCGGCTCGATCGCTACCGCGCGAACTACCCCTGGTTGGTTACCCAATCGCGGTAGACCAAAGCGGGACACGCGGATTGCGCGTCGCTTCGCGGCGCTTCATCTTCGCTATGAGGGGCATGCATGGCGAACCGCATTTTGGTCACGGGCGCGAGCGGGTTTCTCGGCAGCGCCGTCATCCCGCGTCTGCTGGCGCGGGGCGAGGAGGTCGTCGGCCTCGATCCGGCAGCGCCGGTGAATCCGAGCATCCGACACATCGAAGATGATTTGTCCGAGCCGGCGCGCCTGCGCGAATTGCTGGCCGAGGAGCGGATCAGCCATGTCGTCCACGCCGGCGGCGTCTCGGGCCCCATGGTGATGACGGACCGGCCGGACCGGATCATGGCCATCAACGTCGGCGGCAGTCTCCATCTCCTGCTGGCCGCGCTCGATGCCGGCGTCAAAACTTTCATCTATTGCTCCTCGGTGTCGGCGATCGGCGATTTCCGCGAGGCCGATCCCATCGCCGACGATTACCCGATGCGGCCGACCACGCCTTACGGCTGCTCCAAGGCCGCGATCGACATGGTGCTGCGCGGATTGTGGCGAACAACGCCACTCGACCTGTGCTCGCTTCGCTTCACCGGGATTTACGGTCCCGGCAGACGGACCGCGTTCGTGATCGGCGAGATCGTCGATGCGGCGATCGAAGGGCGCCCGGCGCATGTCGGGCCCGCGAGCGACCAGCCGTTCCTCTATATCGACGATGCGGCGGATGCGGCCGTGGCCGCGTGTTTGTCCGCAACACGGCGGCAGCTGCATTATTTCCTCGCTTATCCCGAGCAGGTCGCGCTCGCCGATCTTGCGGCGGCTGCGGCGACCGCGGGCGCGCCGGTAACGCTTGAGGTCGACGCAAGCCGAACCTCAGCTCGGCGCGGTCCGCTCGACGTCGGACCGGCAGTCCGGGATTTCGGTTTTGCGCCGAAGATCGATCACCGCACGGGGATCGCGCGCATGATCGCCGCGCGCCGCGCGGGCGCAGCAGAATGAAATGCGGGCCCCTCACCCTGTTCCCTCTCCGCGCTGGGGAGAGGGCACCTGCATTCGCAGCTGCCGTGAACCAACACGGCGCGTGAACCTGTCACCAGTCAGATCGCCGTGTAACCGCCGTCGACCAGCATGTCGGCGCCGGTCATGAAGCTCGAGGTATCGCTGGCGAGAAACAGCGCGGCTTGCGCGATCTCCTCCGGCTGGCCGAGGCGCTCGAGCAGGTGCTTCGGCCCGGCGATCCGCCGCGCCGTCTCCATGTCGCCGAAGCGGAGCACCAGCCGCCGGGTCTCGACCGCACCAGGCGAGAGCGCGTTGACCCGGATGTTCTGCGCGGCGTGATCGACCGCCATGGCCTTGGCGAGCTGGATCACCGCGCCCTTGGTGGCGCAATAGACGGCGCGGCCCGGAGCGCCGACGCGGCCGAGCTGCGAGGCGATGAGAACGATGCTGCCGCCGCCGGCACCGACCATCATCGGCAGCACGGCGCGGCTGATGAGATAGGCGCCCTTCACATTGACGGCGAACACGCGATCCCATTCCGCGGGTCGAATGTCGGCGATGGTGGCGTTCGGGTCGTCGGCCGCGGCGGCATGGACGAGCACGCGGGCGCCGCCCAAGGCGTTCGCCGCGGCCGCCAGCGTATCCGCCTCGACGCTGACATCGCAGCCATGCGCCAGCGCCTTTCCCGAGGCCGCCTCGATCGCCTGCGCGGTCTCTTCCGCGCCGGCCCGATCGATATCGAGACAAGCAACTGCGGCGCCGGCTGCGGCGAACGCGAGCGCGATGGCGCGGCCGATCCCGCCGCCCGCCCCGGTCACGACGGCGACTTTGTCGGCGAGCGAATCATTCTCCGGACCAGGCGACATGATCAGGCTCCCTTCGCTGCGCTTGCGCCGGCGCCGAGATAGGCATGCCGGACCCGCTCGTCCTCCCGCAGCGCCGCGCAGGCGCCGCTGGCGACGATCGCGCCGGTCTGCAGCACATAACCGCGGCGCGCCGTCTCGAGCGCATAGCGCGCATTCTGCTCCACCAGCAAGACGCTGGTGCCGCCGGCATTGATCGTGCGGATGGTGCGGAAGATGTCGTGCACGATCTGCGGCGCGAGCCCGAGCGAGGGCTCGTCGAGACACAGCAGCTCCGGTTCCGACATCATGGCACGGCCGAGCACCAGCATCTGCTGCTCGCCGCCGCTGAGCGTGCCGGCTTTCTGCAGCGTGCGCTCGGAAAGCCGGGGGAACATCGCGAACGCCCGCTCCATGAGCTCGCGCAGCTTGGGCTTGTTCCGGCGCGATTTGAACGCGCCGAGCTCGAGGTTTTCCTGCACCGTGAGGAACGGAAACACGTGCCGCCCCTCGGGAACGAGCGCGATGCCGAGGCCGACGCGCTGGTGCGACGGCAGCGCGGTGATGTCGCGGCCGCGAAACGAGATGCGGCCCGCACGCGGCCGCAACACGCCGGCGATGGCGCGCAACGTGGTCGATTTGCCCGCGCCGTTGGCGCCGATCAACGCGACGATCTCGCCTGGCTCGATATGAAAGCTCAAATCCCGGCATGCCGGCGTGTCGCCGTAGGCGAGCTCGAGCGCGTCGGCGGAGAGCAAGGCACTCACCGGAAATCGGCTCCCAGATAGGCGGCGACCACCGCCGGGCTCGCCTGCACCTGCGCCGGCGTGCCTTCGAACAGGTGTTTGCCGTAATCCATCACCAGAACCCGGTCGGCGACCTGCATCACCAGATCCATATTGTGCTCGACCAGCGCCACCGTCATGCCGCGCCGGCGCAGCATGCGGATGCGGTCGAGCAGCCGCTCGACTTCGGCGGCATTCAGGCCGGCCGCGGGTTCATCGACCATCAGGAGCCGCGGCGCGGTCGCCAGCGCCCGCGCGATCTCCAGCATGCGCTGCTCGCCATAGGCGAGCGATCCGGCGAGCACTTGGGCGCGCCGCGCGAGCCCGACGAACGAAAGCAGCTCCTGCGCTTGCGCACGGCTGCGGGCCTGATCGCGCCGAAACGCGGCGCCATGCATCAGATATTGCCAGGCCGGAATATCGTGATGGATGTGAAAGCCGGCCAGCACGTTGTCGAGCACGGAAAGGCGCTTGAACAGCCGGATTTTCTGGAACGTGCGTGCGAGGCCTCTCCGCGCGCGTCGATGCGCCGGGGTCCCGACAAGCTCCGTGCCGTCGAAGTACATCGTGCCCGCGTCCGGCTGATAGATGCCGCTCATCAGGTTGAGCAGCGTCGATTTGCCGGCGCCGTTGGGGCCGATGATCGCGAACACCGTGCCGCTCGGGATCTGCAGCGAAATCTCGCGGACCGCCCGCACGCCGCCGAAATTCTTGCACAGCCCCGTGGCGGCAAACAGGATCGATGCTTCGCCGGAATCGGCGGCGCGCGCAGCGGACCCGGCGGTCATCGCCGATGCTCCGCAGGCATGCCGCGCAGTCCGAGGCGGCGCAGGCGGGCGGCGGCGAGCTGCACCGCCTGGGCGATGCCGCCGGGCATGAACAGAACGACGAGTGTCAGCGCCAGGCCGTAGACGATCAGGCGCAGGTCGCCGAGCCCGCGCAGCGGCTCGGGAAGCACGGTGAGCAGGATGGCGCCGCACACCGGGCCGATCAGCGTGCCCATGCCGCCGACGATGACCATCGCCAGGATCGTGAACGACTCGGTGATGAAGAACGCGTCCGGCACGAGCGTGCCGACGAAGCTCGCATAGAAGCAGCCCGCCGCGCCGGCCACGGCGGAACCGACCCCGAAGGCGAACACCTTCCACGCCTGCGTATTTACGCCCAGCGAAGCCGCCGAGAGCTCGTCCTCGCGGATCGCGGTCAGCGTCTCGCCGATCGGCGAGCGGACCAGCCGATCGAGCACCACGTAGGAAAGCAGCGCAAATCCCGCGACCAGATAGAACAAATTGGCAAGATTGCCGAAGTCGATTGCCGGCAAGCCGGGCAATGCCAGCGGCGGCGGCGGCGGAATGGCGTAGATGCCGAGCGGACCCTGGGTGAGGCTGATCCAGTTGAGCAGGATCTGATAGGTGATGACGGCGAAGCCGAGCGACGCGATCGCCAGATAATGGCCGCGCAGGCGCGCCGCGAAGATCGAGAGCAGCATGCCGGCCGCCCCGGAGAACAGGATCGCGCCCGCGAATGCCGCCCAGAACGGCACGCCCAATCGCGTGATCAGCAGGGTCGAGACGTAGGCGCCGAGCCCGTAAAAGGCGGATTGGCCGAGATTGAGCTGCCCGGCATAGCCGACCACGAAATCGAGCCCGATCGCCAGCATGACGTTGATGGCGCAGACGATGAGATTGGTGCGCCAGTAGGAATCCGTGAAGATCAACGGCAGGACCGCGATGACGAGCACCGCTGCGAAGAACCCGATGCGACGCGAGGACAGCACCGGATCGCGGGCCGGCGTCCGCCGATCGCTCGTCGGCGCGTCAGACATTTTCCTCGCGCGTCTCGGCGATCAGGCCGGTGGGACGCACCGCCAGCGTGAGCAGGAGCAGCGCGAACACCACGATGTCGGTCAGCCCGGGATTGAAGAATTGCGTGGTGTAGCTCTCGATCAGGCCGACCAGCAGGCCGGCGATGATCGTGCCTTCGAAGTTGCCGAAGCCGCCGATGATCACGATGGCGAACGCCTTGAGGATGACCGAAGCGCCGGCGAACGGGGTCAGGACCAGGACCGGCGCGAGCATCGCCCCGCCCATGCCGGCCAGCGCCGACGCGATCACGAACGTGAGCATGATGAGCTTGTCCGGGTCGATTCCCATCAGGCCCGCGGTCTCGAGGTCCTGCGACACCGCGCGCAGTGCCTTGCCGAGGAACGTGAACCGCATGAAGGCATAGAGCAGCACGATCGTGGAGGCGGAAACCGCGATGATGAACAGGTTCTGCATCGTCACGAAAATTCCGCCGAAACGCACTACTTGCTGGCTATACGGGGATTCGAACGCGTAGGGGATCGGGCCGAACCACAGCAGCATGGCGTTCTCGAGCAGCACCGAGACCCCGATCGTGGCGATCAGCGGCAAGAGCTCGCTGCCGCGCCGGCGCAGCGGCGCGAAGATCGCGGCATTGACCAGGAATCCCATGGCGGCTCCGACCGCGAGCGCGACGGCGATGCTCGCCAGATAGCTGCCGCCGAATGTATGGATGAAGAAATAGGCGGCAAACGCCCCGAGTGTGACGATGTCGGCGTGCGCGAAATTGATCTGAACCAGCACGCCGTAGATCAGGGTGAGCCCCAGGGCGACGAGCACGTAGAGGCTCCCCAGAACGATGCCGTTGATGCCCTGCTGGAGAATGACGGTCAGCATGGCTTGTGGGGGGTGAGGACTGTCGTGCCACACACCCCCCTCCCCATCCCTGCCCCACAAGGGGAGAGGGAACCGATTGCGGCTCGCATGGAGCCATGACTGAAGCGCGCCCGCGTCAATTCCAGCTCAGTGCCTTCCAGGACAGGTCCGGCAAGGTTTCCATGTAGTGGATCGTGTCCATCCGGGTGTTCTGATTGTGAGCGTCGAACTCGACGCCTCCCGTCACGCCGGAGAAATTCTTGGTGGCGGCGAGAGTGTCGCGGAGCGACTGCGCATCGCTCGCGCCGCGCCGAACCACGTCGGCGATCAGCATGATCTGATCGTAGGCGTGCGCGTTGAGATGCGTGGGCTCCTGATTGTACTTGGCCCGAAACGCCTCGACGAAATTGCGCACCACTTCGCGCTTGTCGGCCGGGTCGAATTGCACGATGCGGATGTAGCCGAGCGCGGCCTTGCCGGCTTTCTGCTCGAACCCGAACGGTAGCCAGATGGTGCCGAGCTGGATTGCCTGTCCGTCGCCGCCCTTGGTCACGCCGGCTTGCGCCAGTGCCTGGGTGATCTTCAGTCCCTGCCCTTCGAGCGTGTAGGTCGGAATGACGTCGATCTTGCCGAGGCCGGCGACCCGTGTGGCGATCGCGGTGAAATCGTTGACGTCGCGGCCGAAGCCGATGTCCGCCAGGATCTTGCCGCCGAGCTGGCTGAAAGTATCGGAAAAAACCTTGGCATTGCCGATTCCGGCGTTGGTGTTCTCATAGAGCAGGACCGCGGTACGGGCGCCGAGCGTCTTGTAGGCATGGGTCGCGATGTCGATCCCCTGCATCACCTCGTTCGGCATGATCCGGAACGTCCAGGGATTGCCCGGATCGGTGATCTTGATCGAGGAGGAGCCGGCGTTGAGGAACGGCACCTTCGCCTGGGCCATCACCGGCATGATTGCCAGCGTCGCGTCCGAGCATTCCTCGCCGATCGTGATATCGGGCTTGTACTGATCGAGGATGCGCTTGGCCGCCTGGGTCGCCGGCAGCGGACTGCAGGCGGAGTCTTCGTACTGCACCTCGAACTTGAAGCCGTTGACGCCGGTCTTGTTCAGCGCCTCGAGCGCGAGCTCGATCCCCTGCTTGTCCTGCGCGCCGAAATAGGATCCGGGACCCGACATCGGCAGCAATGCCCCGATCTTGATGGTCTTGTCGGCAGCGAGGCTCGCCGGCACGACGGCGGCCGAAACGATGGCGGCGAGCGCCAGGACGGAAAGCGTTGGACCGAATGGCTTCGTGCACATGGATCGCTCCTGCGTGGCGGCGGCGGCCGCCTATTCACTCAAAAAAACCGGGCCTTGGCAATCGGAGGGAGCCGGCTTCCGCGGCAGGCGCGAAATTTCTGCGGCCGGAGCGCGGACCGCCGCTCTTCGCGCGGCGGAATTCGCGCTCACGGCGCCGCGGCGCCATCGATCCGTTTCGGACGCCAGCGCAGCGCCTGCTTCTCCACCCGGTCGAGACCGCTGCTGAGGATGACGACGATGACCATCAGCACCAGCACGCCGGCCATCGTGCCGGCCGTATCCAGCACATTCGTCTTCTCCATGATCCGATAGCCGAGGCCTTCCGTGGAGGCGATGAACTCGGCAACGACCGTCGCGACGAGCGCCTGCGGAATCGCGATCCGTAGCCCGGAAATGATCCACGGGCTCGCATTGGGGATGGTGACGTGCCAGAACAGCTGCCAGCGGTTGGTGCCGAGAATCCGCGCAACGTTGCGCAGCTCCAGATCGGCATCGCGCACGCCGTCATAGGTGCTGAAGAAGACCAGCAGGAAGCTCATCATTCCCGCCATCATCACCTTGGAGGTCAGGGCAATGCCGAACCAAAGCACGAAGATCGGGGCCAGCGCGATCCGGGGGATGCCGTAGAGGGCCAGCATGAACGGCCGCAGCACGTCGGCGAGCGTCTCGGATTGCGCCAGCATCACGCCGAGCACGAGACCGAGCCCCGCGCCACCGAGGTAACCGATGGCGGTCGCGCGGAACGTGGCCGACAGGTCCTCCCAGAGCTGGCCGGTTTGCGCCGATTTCCATGCAGCGGCCGCGATTGTGCTGGGCTGCGAGAACCAAAACGGATCGAACAGCCGTCCCGCGCCGAATTCCCACAAGATCAACAGGCCGCCGGCGAGCGCCAGCCGCCAAAGCGTCACCTTCGTTGGCCTCATTGCGTGGCCTCCTTCATCTCGGCCGCGAGCTGCAGCCAGATCTTGTCGTAGATGCTGCGGAACTGCGGGTTGGTATGGATGGTGAAGATGTCGCGAGGCCGCGGCAGACCGACCGGAACGATCTCTCGCACGCAACCGGGCCGGGCGCTCATCACCACGACGCAGTCGCCGAGCGCGATCGCCTCGGTGAGGTCGTGGGTGATGAAGATCAATGTGGTGTCGGGCCGCTCGCTCCACAGGGTGAGCAGCAGATCCTGGAGGTGAAGCCGCGTCTGTGCGTCGAGCGGTCCGAATGGCTCGTCGAGCAGAATGATCTTGGGATCGTACGCAAGCGTGCGCACGATGTTGACGCGCTGGCGCATGCCGCCCGAAAGCTCGTGCCGGTAGTGGTTGGCGAACCCGCCGAGACCGACCCGCTCGATGAGCTGCATCGCGCGATGGCGCTGCTCGGCGCGCGAACCGAGCCCGCGCATCTCCAGACCGAACATTACGTTCTGCAGGACCGTACGCCAGGGGAACAGGTTGTCGGCCTGCGTGACGTAGCCGATGTCGCGGTTGATGCCGCGAGCCGGCCGGCCCCGATAGAGCAAGTCCCCCGCGCTGGCTTCGAGCAGCCCGACGATCAGGTTGAGCAGGGTCGACTTGCCGCAACCCGAAGGACCGACCACGGTCACGAACTCGCCGGCCTCAATATCGAGATCCACCCCGGCGAGCGCCGCGACTTCGCCCCGCGGGCTGCGGAATTTCAGCGATACGTTTCTCAGGCAGATGATCGGCCGATCCTGCGCGCTGCCGTCACCTGCTTGCCTGAGCACGACGGGCCCGCCGACTATTTCAGGAAACGATCATCGAACGTGGCGACCAGCTTGTCCGGGTCGACGTCGCGGCCGTCGAGCTTCAGCGTATTCACCCACATCTGTTTGCTGACGCGCCCGGTGGGATTGATGGCCTTCTTGGTGGCCTCGACGGCGGCGTCAAGCGTGTCGGGATCGACCTTTTCGTAGATCTCCCGGATCGCTTGCGCGACCTCGGCGGTCGGTTTGGCGCGGATGTCGTCCATCGCCTTGCGCAGCGCCCTCACCATTCGGTGTACCGTCTCGGGATCGTCCGCGAGCGTCTTGGGCGCGACGACGAGGCCCGACATCACGAACGGATCGATCGAAGGATCGTCGCCATTGGCATTGTCGACCCACATCACTGCCTTGCCGCGCTGGACCATGAGCCGGTCGTGCGGCGTCGAGATCGCGTAGCCGTCGATGCGATTCTGGTCGAAGGAGCTGACGAGGCTCGAGGGCGCTCCCAGCGCCACGATCTCGACCTCGCCTTCGCGCAAGCCGCCGATCCGCATCAGGTGCTCGACCTGGCGATGGGTCAGGGAGCCGGGCTGCGTCATGCCGAGCCGCAGGCCCTTGAGCGCGCGGGCGCGCTCGGCGAGCGGCGCATCCGGCTTGACGCCCGACTTCTCGGCCGCAGCCTTGCTGATCACGACGCCGATCAAGTTGCGGCTGAGCATGTTGAGCACGTTGACGATCGGTCGATCGGCCTGGGCCGCGCCGATCTGGTAGGGACCGACCCCAAAATTGAACTCCACGTCCCCGGACAGAAGCGCCGCCAGGTCGGGCCCGCCGCCTCGCGTAGCGATCTGCTGGACATCGAGCCCTTCCGCGGCGAAATAGCCTTTCACGCGCGCATAGTCGGCGGGCAGAAAGGTGAAACTGGCGACCGCCTGCGTAACCCGAATCTTTTTCAGGCTCGGCTGTGCGGCGGCCGAGGCGAAAGCCAAGGCCAGCGCCACGGCTACCGGAAAGATCAGGACAGGCTTCATAGTTCCTCCCCTCGTTGCGTTTGGTGCGGACCGATGCAGGCCGTTCGCGCCACGATACCGGAAGTACACGGCTGCGAGGGAATTTTGCACGAATTCGATCGCATCCGGAAAGCCGCCCGGCAGGAAGCCCTGCGTCGATATCTTTGTCTCCGGAAATGGCCGATCGCGCCGGAGCTGGACCGGCCCACCGGGCGCGTCGTGCTTGCCTAGGACGGGGCCGACCCCTTAACAAACACGGGCATCGAGGGAGGAAACCGCGTGGGACCATTGGCCGGCGTCAAGATTCTGGATTGCAGCTCGGTCGTGCTCGGCCCCTATGCGGCGCAGCAACTGGGTGACCTCGGCGCCGACGTCGTCAAGATCGAGCCGCCGGAAGGCGACACCACCCGGCAGCTCGGGCCCCGACGCCATGAGGGCATGGCCGCGTTCTTTCTTGGCTGCAACCGCAACAAGCGCAGCCTCGTGCTCGATCTGAAGAAAGCATCGGGTCGAGATGCCTTGCTGCGGCTCGCCGAGAGCGCCGACGTGCTCATGCACAATTTCCGGCCGGAACCGGCGGCGCGGCTCGGGATCTCCTACGAGGTGTTCGCAAAGATCAACCCGCGGCTGATCTATCTTGCGACCTACGGCTTCCGCGCCGAGGGACCGCTGGGGGCGAAGGCGGCCTACGACGACATCATCCAGGCCGGATGCGGGATCGCCATGCTGCAGGCGGTGGTGGCCGACGAGCCGCATTTCGTGCCCACCCTCATAGCCGACAAGACCGGCTCCAATTGCGTGTTGAGCGCGGTTCTGGCCGCCCTCTACGAGCGGGAGAAATCCGGCCGCGGCCAGGCGGTCGAGGTGCCGATGTTCGAATCGCTCGTCGCGTTCACCATGGTCGAGCATCTCTACGGCGACGCCTTCGTGCCGGGGGTGGAGCGCATGGGGTACCGGCGCCTGCTCAACAAGCACCGCGGACCGTATCGATCCAAGGACGGCTATTTCGCCATGCTGCCCTACACCGACGCGAACTGGCGGGAACTCTGCGGCCTGATCGGGCGGCCGCAGATTTTGGAGGATCCGTGCTTCAAGTCGACCGCGGTGCGGCTTGCCAATATCGACGTGGTCTATGCGACCTTGGCCGAGATCTGCCTGACGCGCACCAACGCCGAATGGACCGAGCTCCTGAAGAACTCCAACGTTCCGCATGGACCGGTGCAATCGATCGAGGACCTGCTCGACGACCGGCAGCTCGCCGCGACCGGTTTTTGGAAGGAATTCGAGCATCCGACCGAAGGCCGGATCCGCATGCCGGATATTGCGCCGCGCTTCAGCCGCACCGAGCCCGACATTCGCCTTTTGCCGCCGCGGCTCGGCGAGCACAGCGTCGAGATCCTCGCCGAGGCGGGACTCTCGCACACCGAGATCGACGCCCTGATCGCCGCAGGGGCCACCCGCGACGGACGGGCGGGGTGAGTTGATACCTTCCCGATCAATGACAGTCATGCCCGCCCCTGTGCTGGACGAGCCCGGCCATGACGTGTGTCAGCGGTAGAGCTCGATCTCCGGCCGCGGGTCGGGCACGAAGCCGTCGCGGTTCGGCATTTGCACCGTCGGCAGGGTCTTGGCGTCGAGTGCGGCATTCTTCGGCACGATGTTGGCTTCGCCGAGGATGTAGGCGACGACGCCGTAGACTTGGTCATCGGTGAGCGAGCCGGGCGCGTTCAACGGCATCGAGCGCTTGACGTAGTCGAACACGGTCGTCGCATAAGGCCAATAGCTCTCGATGGTCTTGACCGGCGCCTCGCTCGCCAGCGTGCCGCGGCCGCCGATCAGCCTGTCGCCGCCGATGCCGGTCGCAGGAATCCCCTGCAGCTTGTCGCCGTGACACACGGCACAGGAATCCGCGTAGACTTTTTGGCCTTCCGCATAGCTGCCTTTGCCGGGCGGCAGGCCGCGCCCGTCCGGCGGAATGGAATAGAATTGCGCGAGGTCTTGTGGCGTTGCGGCCGTTCCGAGATCGAGCCGCGCCGGATAGCCCTGTTGCGCGCTGGCGGTTTGCGCGAGCGCCTGCGTGAGCGCCAGCACCGCGAAGAGCGCAACCAAATGCTTACGCGTGGACATTGGTGACGCTCCCGTCGGCCGCAATTGCCCAGCTCTGGATGGCATTGAGGTGATAGATCGAACCGAACGGCCCGGCGAGACCGCGGATATCGACGAGCTGCTTCAGGCTCGGCTGCAGGTAGCCGGTCTCGTCGGTGGCGCGGCTCTGCAGCACGGCCGGCTGTCCGTTCCAGAACCACGGAACTCGGAACCGGGTCGTGCAGATGGGCAGCATGGGCTCCTGCAGCGCGGCGAGATTCCAGCTCCTGCCGCCGTCCGCCGACACCTCGACCCGCGCGATCCTGCCGCGTCCGCTCCAGGCGAGCCCGCTGATCTCATAGAAGCCCGGGCCAGGCAGCTTCATTTCTCCGGACGGAAACGTGATCACCGATTTCGCTTCCATCGTGAAGCTGAATTGGCGCGCTTTCCCGTTGGCGAGCAGATCGGTGTATTTCGACGTCTCCTCGCGAGTCATGAACGGCTTGTCGCTCACTTCGAGCCGTCGCAGCCATTTGATGTGGGTGTTGCCTTCCCAGCCCGGCAGGATCAGCCGCAGCGGGTAGCCCTGCTCGGGCCGCAGCGCCTCCCCGTTCTGCGCATAGACGAGGATGGCGTCGGTCAGCAGCTTCTCCAACGGAATGCTGCGCGTCATCACCGCGGAATCCGCGCCCTCGGCGAGCACCCATGCGGCACCCTCCTTCAATCCAACTTCGCGCGCGAAGGTCGAGAATTGCACGCCGGTCCATTCCGATGTGCTGATGAGGCCGTGCGTGCCCTGCACGGTCTTGAGCGTGGGTTTGCGCCATTCGGTGAGGCCGTTGCCGGAGCATTCGATGAAATGCAGCCGAGAGACCGACGGAAACCGCCTGATATCCGCCATCGTGAATTTTTTCGGCCGCTCGACCATGCCGTGCACGACGAGCGAGTGCCGATTGGGATCGATGGTCGGGATGCCGCCGTGATGCCGCTCGAAATGTAGGCCCGACGGCGTGATGATGCCTTCGCTCTTGTCGAGCGGCGTCATGGTCCAGGATGAGATGGTCGTCGCCGTCGGAAAACGCCAGCGCATCTCGGTCTCGAATTGCGAGCGCGAGCCGTAGCCGCCATCCTCGGCAATCGGGGTTCCGGGCACCTTGGTCGGGTCGTCCGGTACGTCGCGAGATACGGCGCCCGCCGCTGCCTTGCGTTCGGCCGCGCGGGCCGGCAGCAGGGATGCCGCCATCGTGGCGGCGAGCGCCGAGCCGGCCGCGAACAGCACGCCGCGCCGGCCGGGATTGGGAAACATGCCGGTTTTGCAGTCGCAATCCTCGAGCTCCCCTCGCCTCTTCGCCAGCGCGCGACGCTCCGCCTCGATCATTGCTTCGATCTGGGATCGGGTCTTCTCGTCGTAGTCCGCGAAGTGATCTGGATTGGCCATGGTCCTACTCCTCCGGCGCTTTGCTCTGGCGCGATCATCCGTTTTGGTTGCTTGTCGAACATTCCGCTGCAGCGGGGATTCCATGTCGCGCACAGAATGCCTGGAGCGTGTTGGCGAGAAGACACGCGATCGTCATCGGTCCCACCCCGCCCGGCACCGGCGTGATCGCGCCCGCCACCTGGCGGGCCTCTTCGAAGGCGACGTCGCCGAGCAGCACGTCCTTCTCGCCGCGGCGCACGCGATTGATGCCGACGTCGATCACGGTTGCGCCCGGCCGAATCCAATTTCCCCGCACGAGCTGCGGGCGACCTGCCGCCGCCACCAGGATTTCGGCCTGGCGACACAGTTCGGGGAGGTCGCGGGTTTTCGAATGGGCGACGGTCACGGTGCAATCGGCCGCGAGCAACAGCAGCGCCATCGGCTTGCCCACCAGGCCCGACCGACCGAGCACGACGGCCGAACGTCCCGCCAAATTTTCCACCGTCTCGCGAATGAGGATCATACATCCGAGCGGGGTGCAGGGCAAAAGTCCGGCATTGCCCCAGATCAGCCGTCCGGAGTTGATCGCGTGCAGCCCATCCACGTCCTTTGCCGGATCGATCGCGCTCAGGACGCGCGCAGGATCGATCGGCTTCGGCAACGGCAGCTGAACGAGAATGCCATCGACGGCAGGATCGGCGTTGAGCTCTCGGATCAGAGCGACGAGCTCGGCCTCCGCGACATTGCCGGGCAAGCGAAAATCCCGGCTGTCGAACCCGGTCTCCCGCGCATGTCTGATCTTGTTGCGCACATAGATCTTGCTCGCGGAATCCTCGCCGACCAGCACGACGGCCAAACAAGGTACGAGCCCGGCAGCGGACTTTAGCGCCGCGGTGCGGTCCTTGAGTTGCTGGCGCAGCCGCGTCGCGGCCGCGATGCCGTCGATCACTCGCGCCGGAGCGCTGCCGTGCACGACGGCGTCCCTTCGGCTCAGGCAGCCGACTGTGCCGGTTTGCGTTTGCTCTTTTCGCGCTGCTCCGCGGCTGTGATCGGCGGATCGTTCCAGCCGACCTTCGCGGCGAATTGCTCGAGCTCCTTCGGTGCCATGTAGACCGTGTGCTCGGGCGCCGGATAGGTGCGCGCGCGAACGTCGGTCATATAGCGCGTATAGACATCCTCGATGATCGGAATGAGATCCGTGTAGATCTTGGAATGCCGAGGCGTGTGCTCCTCGTAAAGGTGGAACAGATCCGAGCTGATGATGTGGACGCCATGCGCCTTGTTGCCGGCGCCCAAGCTGACCACCGGCACCGGAAGGGTTTCGGTCAGGAACTGGCAAACCTCTTCGGTCGTGACCTCACACATGATTGAGAAGCATCCGGCATCGACCATCTGCTTGGCGTCCTCGACGAGCTCCACGGCCCGTGACGCGGTCTTGCCCTGTGCCACGAAGCCGCCGAGCTGCGCCATGCGCATGGGTGTAATGCCGATGTGGCCCTGCACCGGAATGCCGGCCTTGATGATGGCTTCGATGTTGCGCACGTGGTGTCGGTTGCCTTCGCACTTCATCACTTCGGCATTCGCATGCGCGACGAATTTGCCCGCGTTCTCGACCGCCTGCTCGGGCGAGACGTGGAAGCTCCAGTACGGCATGTCGACCATCCGCAAGCCGTAGCGTGAGCCGCGGTCGACCGCCTGCGCCATGAACATGACTTCCTCGAAGCTCACGGAGACGGTGCTGCGATGGCCGAACAGCACCATGCCGCCGGTATCCGACACGCACAGAATGTCGATGCCCAGCCGGTCGGCAACCACTGCGCTGCGATAATCGTAGACGGCCATTTGCACGATCGCTTGGCCTTCGCGCATCCTTTTCATGAGCGAAGGAATCGTGACCTTCCTGCGAGGCGATGCGGATGTTTGCACGACCGTTGCTGAAGACATGGGAGCCCCCGGAGGCTGTGAACAAAAACAGCAGTGGCCCGAGGAGCCTACGTGCCGCCGCTCGGGCAAGTCAAAGAGAGCGCGGCAATGAGCTCATCGGCCCAATGAATGAATTCAAGCAATCTCTGCGGCCTCGGGCAATAGGTCGTCGCCCCATTCGCCGCGCGGCCTTCGCTTGCGGGGATCGTAAACGGGCAGGGAAATCTCGCGGATTTCGTGGAATTGGCTCGCGGGATCAACGAGGTGCGCGGATCGGGGCGCGAGCGAAGCGTAGCCCAACCCCAGCACTCTACCAGTTACGATGCTCCGGCATGCCGAGGTGACGAGCAGGCCGCCCGGCGGAGGCGGGAAGCTCGCGTCGCCGCGCGGCTGCCACAGCATCGGCTCCGTGGCGCAGGAGGCTCCGAAACAGAGGAGGCGCACGCGCGGCTCGCGTTCTGCAGCACGCTCCGTGCCAGGAGCGCGCGGCGTCGCGGCGAAGCGCCCGAGCCCGAGCTCCGCGGCCGAGACCGGAAACCGCAATTCGTTGGCAAACAACAGGAAGCCCGCTTCGATCCGCAGGATATCGGCGGCGGCAAATCCCGCCGGACGTGCATGTCGTGCAAGCATCGTCCAGATCAGGTCGCGCGCGGCGCGCGGCAGGATGATCTCGAAGCCGCGCTCGCCGGTGTAGCCGAGGCGCCCGATGCGGCACGCCACTCCGGCAATCTTGACCGGCACATGGGCGAAATATTCCAGAGGCCGAAGCTGCTCTACCGAGCTTGCCGCGGAAAGTGCGCGCAGGCTCGCGGGACCCTGCACGGCGAAGATCGCCGTTTCCGGGCTCAGATCGCGAACCGACGCGGTCGATCCGGCCGCCTGCAATTGATCGAGCGCGTCGCCGGTTGCCTCGAAGATCTCGAAGCTGTCCGCACCGAGACGCCAGATCGTCACGTCGCCGAGTACCCGCCCGTCGGCGGCGACGCACAAGGCGTAGCGGATCCGCCCGGGCGCTAGATCGTCCATGCGTCGCGGCGTCAGCGTGCCGATCAGTCCGCTTGTTGCCGCGCCTTCGATGCGGATGCGGGACATGAAGCTGAAATCGAACAATGCAGCTGCGGAACGGCAGCTAAGTGCCTCGGCCCGAACGTCGCCGTAGTCCCGATGCAGCGCGTGAAGATCGAAACCGCCGTTCACCATGTCCTGGCCAGGGTGTGGCCGGACCGGACGGCCACGACGATGCCGACGAGCACGAGCGCGACCGCGACCACCCGGGCGAGGAAGGTGGCAGGCACGGCGTGTGCCACGCGCGCACCGACCGCCGAGCCGAGCGTGATGCCGATGCTCAGCACAGCGGCGAGCAGCAGATCGAGGCTGCCGGTCCAGAAATTTCCGAGCGAGGCCATCAGCGCGATCGGCACTTGAATGGCTTGGCTCAGCCCCACCGAGGCTAGGACCGGGGCGCCCCACCACATCAGCAGCGGAACAAGGAGCACCGGCCCGCCGGTGCCGGTGAGCGCCGAAGCTACGCCCACCGCGGCGCCGATGCCGGCCAGCAAAAGCGGCTCGAAACGAATGGCCCCGTGGTCTGGCCCGGCGGATTGCCGGCGCAAAACCCGCCAGCCCGCAAACACCACCGTTGCGCCGATCAGCATCAGCAGAATCTCCGAGCTGGTGTGCGCGGCCAGGATTGCGCCCAAAAAGGCTCCCGGCGCGGCGCCCGCCGCAAGCCAAGCCGCGGATCGCCACTCGATCGAGCCGTGGCGCGCATAGAGCCACACGCCGATGGCGCCGCTGAAGATGAAGCTGAACATGCTGGCGCCGATCGCTTCATGGACGTCAATGCCCGCCAAACTCAGGCACGGCACCAGCAGAACGCCGCCGATGCCGATGCAGCCGATCAATACCCCCGAAGCGAGTGCGAGCGTGGCGATCCCTATCATCAGTAGAACCAACCGAAAGATGCGCGGCGGGGCCGTTCTGATAGCGACGACCGGCAGTTTCGTGTAAACTGATAGCCCTTGTGCATTGCCGCTTACCTGTCGGGGAAGGCGAAATGTTTCTGCGACAGCTCGAGTACCTCGTGGCGCTCGCTCAGGAGCAGCATTTCAGCCGTGCCGCCCGGCATTGCAATGTGTCCCAGCCGAGCCTCTCCAACGCCATCAAGCAGCTGGAGGCGGAGTTCGGCACGCCGATCGTGCTGCGGCACCAGCGCTTCCAGGGTTTCACCACGGAGGGGAGCCGAATCGTCGAATGGTCCAAGCGAATTCTGGCGGACCGCGACGCGATGCTGCAAGAGCTCGCGGTCCTCAAGCAAAATTTGTCGGGCCGGATCCGATTGGGAGCGATGCCGACCAGCTCGCCGGTGCTGCCGCACATCAACGCGCATTTCCTGGCGCTCCACCCCGGGGTTCAGGTGGAAGTGAGCTTTCTCGGTCTCGAGGAATTGCGGGTGAAGCTGATCAATTTCGAGCTGGACGTGGGCATCACCTATATCGACCAGAAGCAGCCGGCGCCGCTGGCCAGCTTTCCTCTGTATAACGAGCATTTGGGTCTCCTGGTCCCGGAGGATCCGCGCTTTCCGGGCGCGGCCACCACGTGGTCCGCGGCCGCCGACCTGCCGCTTTGTCTGCTCCCGCCGCACATGCACGAGCGCCAGATCATCGACGCTGCGTTCGCTTCCGTCGGGAAGAATCCGAAGCCGGCGATCGAATCGGATTCGATCGTCAATCTCGCGTTTCACACCATGCTGGGCGGAACCGTGACCATCGTGCCCAGCCATTTCGAAATCGTCATCGGGGCTTTTCCGGGCACGCGCCTGGTCGAGCTGGTCGAGCCCGAGGTGGTTCGACAGGTCGGGCTGATCTGGGTCGACGGCGATCCGATGCTGCCGATGGCGAAAGCGATGCTGCAGTCGGTCAAGGCCACGGCGATGCCCGACCTGCTTCGGCCTCCGGCGGCGCCGGTCAAGGTCGGGCGCAGCGGCGCGACGCGGCCGGCTCACGGCCATGCCCAGCGCGCTGGCGCGCCATGATCGAAAAATGATCTACTCCGTATCGTCGATGCGCAGGGACGTACGTTTCGTCGAATGCAGATTCGCCGAACGCAAATACCACGCAGCGAATTGCTCTGCTCACGCGAGCAATGGGCACGTAAGCGTTCTTTGCGTCGACGTGGCGGGTCGCCATGGCCCGCGTATACTTCCGTGGTTCTCTGATAGACACCGGAAATTGCGTCATTCGCCTTCGTCGTTTGACAGTCAGAACCGCCGTCCATAGGCTTCGGACAAAACGCGCGCTTGGAGCGAGCGTTGCCGTCACCTCGATTCCGAAGCCCTGCGATCACCTGGGGAGGACGAAATGATTTCTCATAATACGGCCGCGCAATGGCCCTCGCGTGAACTCGAACACGAAACGCGCCGCATTGCTTTGCCGGACGCAGCCCTGCGGCCGCGAGCCTCTCCGGGATTGCCGATGCGCCTCTTCGGCGCCGCGGTCGCCCTCGGCAGCGTGCTGACTTGTGCGCAACCGGGATCGTCCGAGGAAATCAAGGATTACGGCAAGCCGGGCACGCCGATCGAGCTGATCGTGGGATATCAGCCCTATTACACGGAGTCTTGGTCCGGCGTGATCATGCGGAGCAAGAAGTTCTACGAGAAATACCTTCCGCAGGGCTCCAAGGTCGAATTCCAGGTCGGATTGCAGGGCGCCATCATCGTAAACGGCATGCTCGCCGGCAAAGTGGATATCGGCTACGTCGGCGACATGCCGGCGATCGTGTCCACCAGCCATGCCGACGTCCGCGATATTCGCATCGTCTCGGTTCTCGGCCTGGGCTACGACCAATGCAACGTGTTTCTGGTGCGCAATGACGCGCCCCAGTTCCAATCCTCGGATGAAGCGGTGAGCTGGCTGAACGGCAAGAGTGTGGCGGTGCCGAAAGGAAGCTGCACCGATCGCTTCGCGCAGGCCGTGTTCAAGCGCTTCAAGATCGCGCCTTCCGAATATCTCAACCAGAGCATCGAAGTGATCACCAGCGGTTTTCGCGCCCGCAAGCTCGACGCCGCGGTGATCTGGGAGCCGACCGCATCGCGGCTCGTGTTGGACAAGCTCGCCCGCAAAGTCGCGACCGGCGCCTCGGTGAACGAGAACGACGGCGGCTTCATGGTGATGCCGAGAGCGCTCATCGACCAGCGTCCCGACGTCGTAAACGCCTGGCTCGAGGCCGAGCTCGACGCGCAGCTGTATTTCGCCGACGAGAAGAACGCGACGCCAGTAAGCGCCATGGCGCTCGAGCAAACAACCGGGTTCCCGCAGAAGACGCTATGGTATTCCGCCTACGGCACCTACGCGAAATCGGAAGGCGGAACGACGAGCCGCATCATGCTGCACTATGCGTTCACACCCGAGGCGAAGCAGCTGATCGGCAAGGCAGCCAAGTTCCTCTTCGAGATCAAGAGCATCAAAGCGGATCTGCGTCCCGAGGCGGTGGTGCCGACGTTCACCGAAGAGATCCTTGCGAAGCGCAACCTGAAAGCCCCGGTGGGCGAGGTCAAGGCGCTGCCGGATTCCGCTTACGGCGGTTCATGAACTGCGAAGCGGCCGGCTCGTGTTTCGCCGGCGTGCTCGGGTCTCTGCTTGCGGGCCTCCCGACCGGTGCCGCTCGGGTCGCTGGTTCGGCAGAGGGAGAGGACGGCGTGAAAGACCTGGAATCGACGCTCGCCGCCGCCCAAATCAACGCCGGCGAGGCCGCGACGGCCGGCTTTGCGGAAGGCGCCGATCGCGCCAGCCGCGTCGAGATCGCGGCATATCGCCTCAAACAGTGGCTGACCAGCCCTCGCCCGTATCTGATGCTGCTCGGCTTCGGGCTTTTCTTCGCCTTCTGGTATCTCACGGTCGAGGTCTGGAAACTTCCGCGTTTTTCGCAAATGCCCGGCCCGACCACGATCATCAGCGAATGGTTGAGCCCCGATCCGACCTACGGACTTTCGATCTATTCGCCGGAATATTATCAGCACATCTGGGTCAGCTGGCGCCGGGTTTCGGTCGCCTTCCTGCTGGCGACCGCCACCGGCGTGCCGCTTGGACTGTTCCTGGGATGGTCGCAGCCGTTCAAGGAGTACGTCTTCCCGGTGTTCGAGCTGCTCCGCCCGATCCCGCCGCTCGCCTGGGTGCCGCTGGCGATCATCATGTTCCAGGGATCGGAGACCCCGATCGTGTTCCTGACGTTCCTGGCGTCGTTCTATGCGACGACGCTCAACACCATGCTGGGCGTGGAATCGATCGACGTATCCTTTGTTCGCGCGGCGTATTGTCTCGGCGCCAAGCGGCGCCAGGTGTTCTGGCACGTGATCGTGCCCGGCGCGATGCCGTTCATCTTCACCGGGCTGCAGATTTCGGTGGGGGTGGCGTGGTTCTCCCTGGTCGCGGGCGAAATGGTATCGGGCCAGTACGGCCTCGGATATCTCATCAATACGTCCTACACCATGGTGCAATATCCAACGATGGTGATCGGCATGATCACCTTGGGGATCGTCGGCTACGCGACGAGTGCCGCGGTGCGGATGTTCGGCAACTACCTGATGCAATGGAGGACGCGCGAGCTCGCCATGGGAGGCGACAAGTGAAGCCCGCGCCGGTGCCGTCGGGCGAGCGCCCATTCGCGGAAGCGAAACCGCCGCCGCTCGCTCCGCAAGCCCACCGCAAAGGCGAGATCCGCATTGCCGACGTGGTCAAGATCTACGGTTCGGGAACTTCAGGCGTGCGTGCGGTTGACAATTGCACGTTCGACGTTCCGGCCGGGAAGATCACGGTCGTGGTCGGACCTTCCGGCTGCGGCA
>WNFY01001026.1_pt1 | contig 28390 bp, 27 predicted proteins | sample 5400091 | NCBI WGS metagenome assembly WNFY01 (sample SAMN13153364, study PRJNA577476) | soil metagenome | isolation source: 60 cm soil or saprolite under grassland replicate 1 | place: USA:California | collected 2016-06-15 | reverse complement strand
GCACAGTCGGGATTGCTCCAGGGAGACTTCTGTCTCTACGCGACTAGACTCTCTGTCTCAGAGGTTCTCCAAGATGTTAGAGCATACAACATCGAACCTTGGCTGCAGCCCACATGGCTGTCGGGCCACGGAGGCCAGGAGAAGCTGGATCTGAACGATCTAACAGGCCTCTCATTCAACATCAAGGAGGTTGTGGGGAAGGCGGATGATAGACGAGTCAGAGTCGTTACTGATGTTCTTTCTTCGCTGCTGATGCTCAATCCGCCTGAGACCGTCTACCGGTTTCTTTCGCAGCTCTTTGCCGAGCTGAAGAAGCAGGATTCAGTCTTTTTCGCTACCGTCGAAGAGGGGATGCACAAGCCAGAGGTTCTTGCCGCGATGAGCCAGATCTTCGACGGGGTATTAGAGCTCAAGCTCTTCGAGGAGAGCTTCAGAATCGTGCCCCTCTTGAGGATCAGGAAGATGAGGGGAGTTCCGCCCCAGCTCGGATACTACCGTTTCACGATGTCGCATGGAAGAATGGAGGTAACACCCTATGCCAAGTGAGCTGGGATACGTGTTCCTCGGTCTCTGGCTCCTCGTCACAGCCCTATTCCTATACTCCGCCTATTGGTCCTTCACCATTAGAAGAGCCCTGGTGACCAGCCTCTACCGGAGACAAGCATTCTGGGTCGGAGGAATGGGAGTATACTTCGTGATACTCTCAGCCTTCCTCGCGATTGCTCTCTCACTTGAGCTCAGCGCTCTCCCCGTCAACATACTCGGCGGATTGCTCATCTCGCTCGGGTTCATTCTGATATTTCTCTGGATTGACTCGACTATTCGAATAGCCCGTAGATCCGATCCTCTATTCCGAGATACGCTGCGCTGGAGTAGACTCAGATACCTGTTCTGGCTTGTGACTGTGGGCGGAGCAGTTGGGGCAGCGTTCACATCAATCAACTCGGGATTCTCAACAGTCGCTCCATTCGGAGGAGCACTACTCTTTGGAGCTGTTGCTTTGTTGTTGAGCGCGAAGAGGTCTGGGGATACGACTCTGAGACGCCACTTGAGATGGACTGGGCTGTGCATATTCCTTCTATGGCTGGGCAGTCAGATCACACAGCCTCTGTCGTATCACATTGCAGATCCCTTCCTCGTGGAATCTCTTACTTATCCCGCGGTCGCTGCAGGAGCCTACTGCCTCTACAGAAGCGCAAAGTCACTCGTCCCACTCGCGCATCTCAAAATTTCGGCATCTGAGGCTACTGATATCCAGACTTCTCCCAAAGGCGCTTGGCCCTAGAAGATTCAATCCGCTGATGCCAAACATGATGGGAGTCCGATTTGACGCTACTTGTTGGTGGGGCGGCTTTCGGATCTAGGATCGGTTCTTCCATCGGCTCAGCAGCCGTTTTTCTTCACCGCTCAAAAGCGGTCGCGCGGAGCCTCCTGACGCCTTGTACGACACCATCAGAGCGCGCTCATCCTCGGTCAAGCTTCCGCTGGTTGCAGCGATATCGAGTCTGGCAAGCCAGTCATGGTCAACCTGTCCCTCGACGGGAGACGGATCCTCGTCGGCCGACTTCAAGAGCTGCGCGATAGCAGAAGTATCCCGTCTGTTCTTTCCTAGGCCAAATTTTCCGGCCAGTCTCTCCTGTTTCTTGGGGAGGTATCTTCCGAACGTGTAGCCTATCCAGTAGAGTATTTTTGTCGGGTCGATCTGTATGATCCTGTACTTGTACAGCTTCCTTTCATCGGGAAGCCCCTTTCCCTTCGCGTAGAAGCTGAGCATTCCCGGATACTTCTTTGAGAAGCCTGCTATATTGGGTCCTAGGGAGAGTATGGAGAGCAGGGTCCGTGTGATGCTGAAGGTTCTGGCTCTTCCCTGGATCATCACGCCGCAAGCATTGGTCGTGAGCTGTTTGTTGTCGACTATGAGTGATACTGTAGGGTTTTCCTTGATCATCTTGTATTTTGCGGCACTGACTGGTGTGACGAAGTAGACTCTGAGGTCCGAGTAGTAGAAGGCTACTGGATAGCTGTAGAGTTCGCCCTTCTTAGAGATCGTTGTCAGATATCCAATGTTGGCCGTCTTCAGGACGTCTGATACTTCTGACGGGATTGGGGTGTTTTCCAATTCTGGTCTAAGCGTAGACCTCTTCTCTTGCTAGGACCTCTATACCATTGTCTCTGATTACAAAGGGACGGGGCGCAGTATCGATCTTGGTGCCTCGCATCTTTGAGATCTGAATCGTTCGGACTCCCTTCCGGACAATCCGTAGCATTATCACACCCTCAGCTAGATACTCCTCCGGTTGCAGTCTTCGATTCTCTCCGGTCGAAAGGAGCTCGCTCGTCAGTAGACAGGTTGCGCCAGTTGACTGGAGCGCTTCCACAATGTCTAGGATAGCCGGCCGCCTCTCCTCGATCCTTGGGAAGCGGAAGACCAGGTCAGAGATCGAGTCTAGGACGATCCGCTTGGGTGACAGCTTCTCTATTCCCTCCTGCATCAGTTCTATCAGATTGGCTAGCCCTAGCTCTTTGCCGCCGACGGGAATGCGTCCCACTCGAGCCTGTTCTGGTATCCGGCGTACCTCGGTGGCGTCGACATAGCCGAATTGCCGCTTTTTCTCGAGGCTTGCGAGGTCCATCCCGAGATCTCGCATTTCAGTCATGAGACGGGATTTTGGCTCGTTCATTCCTATGAATACCCCGTTCTCGTTCCTCTCGGTCGCTCCCCAGTGCAAGTATTGGGAGCAGAGAATGGTCTTTCCCGTGCCAGGTTCTCCCAGAACTAGGACGACTCGGCCTTCCGGGATCCCACCGCCTAGCATGCTGTCAAGGCCGTCGATGCCGGATGGAAGCTTGGACGTTGATGCGGAGTGTTCGCGGCCCTCAGTTGTCATCGGCATACACTGGACAGACTGGGCAATAACATCTGGGACGTTTGTCGTCCTATCTCTCCTAATCTAGGCAAAATAGTATCGGAAGTTCTTCCAGACTCCAGTTGCTCCCTGCCCATGGATGGACACGCTTCCCTTCACGGGATCCACGGGATTAAGCGTGAAGAGACCCCACCCTATCATTATCTCCTTGGGCTCGACAGGAACTCCCTCGGCTTTGAAGAACGTCTTTCCATCCGCAAACCATTCTGCACGCCGTTTGGAGGCGTCTATCCGGATAGAGTATTGGTGCAGCTTGCCAGGTTCCGTCCGAATGCCCGAGAATGGTGCCTCGATGAGGTAGGTGAAGGCGGTCTTTTCGTCCGTCACTCGAGGAATCAGCAACCTCTCGTATATGGCTCCGATCTTCTGTCCAGTCGATATGAAGTCGAATATCATACCAGTCGAGAAGTCCATCAGTATGAAGCCTGCAAACGCGTCTCGCAGATCATCTGCGTTGCTTCGGTAGGTTTCGCAGCCCATTTCGACCTCGAATACTGTCACTCGATCAGGAGAGACGGAGAAGGTCCTAGTCGATCCATAGAGCTGTTTTGGATCGTCGAACATGTGCACTTGGTCATGCTTGCGAGTGAAGGGGTCCACGGTTAGGGCTAGACCGTTCACTCTGGACTCGATCCGGGCTTTCGGCTCCTCCCAAGTCCATGTTTGGCCGTCTCCCATAGGGAAGCTGAGGATCCTCCATTTGGAAGGGTCGACTCTCCCTTTCGACATATCGTCATACAATGTCTCCGTGGTCAGCAAGGCTAGACCAGTCGCATCGGAGATTCAGAGAATATAATGATTCCGAATTTGGTTTTTTTGTATCGTTGTCCCAGTGGCCAACCTAGGGAACCTACGAGAGGTGTACATGGCTACTGTCTGGTTCAATTCCTTTGAGTTAAGTAGAGACGCTCGCTGTAGCTAGAGTGGTCTGGAATGTCGCTACACGCGCCTCTTCGTTCGCTCGCCCGGGCGTTGATCCTGGTCGGTGGAATAGTTCTCATACTCGGTTCTGTTCTCCAAATCATAGGCTCGAGATCTATTCTTGACTTGACCCCCAACATACGGTCCTTAGGCCTGTTCACCGGTGGCATAATTGGACTGATTATCGGAGTTCTCGCGTTGATAGGTGCCAGCCAGATCTCAAGCCCTGTCTGGACTATTATCCTAATGGTTCTAGGCTACCTTGTCAGTAGCTTGGGTGGAATTCTCATCTTCATCGGAGCGCTAATCGGACTCGTTACAGCACTAGTGAAAAGTTAGGCGCTTCTGACGGATATCGGGATCCCTAAAAAAACGGGGGAGTAGTCGATGGAGCTATTGCGTGTGGTTAAGCTTTGAAGACTGGTGCGTAAGCGAGTAGCGTCTCGCTCTTGAAGAGGCCTCCAACATTCGTAAGCTGGTTGATGGAGGTCTTCATGATCTCTTCGGTCGTCCTTGCTTGCCAGAGGGCTACAATGTCGAACTGTCCCGGTACTGCGAATGCTTCGACGAAGCCTGGGATGTTGCTGAGCTGCTTGATGCTCTGTCCTAATGGATTGTGCTCGACGCGCAATAGGCTGATTCCTAGTGCTTGCTGAGCTTCGAGCCTCTTAGTAGGCTGAATGCCGTCCATGGCTGTGTGGGTGGTAGTCGTGCGTACGTCGGCGATGCTGCGGATCTGGTTGACAGTATTGTAGACTTCATTTGGCGCACTGCTCTTCAATCGAAGAGCCAGGTCATAGCGGCCTGTTACTGGTGCGATCATGTCGATCTGGCTGTTGTTCTTTAGCTCCTCGACCACTTTCTGTACGCGGCCCGGATTGACGGTCGCGAACACGTAGGTCGGGAATTCGGTATTGGTTTGCATTTGTTACCACTATGTAACATGTATTACTTGCTTATAAGGTTTGGAATCCGATAGTCTAATATGTTACAACTGAGTAACATTGGTAGGAAGAGCGTAGATGACTGTCATCGAGGAGGTCAGCGTCCCCGAAGCGGTACGCCAGATTCTAACTCGGAGCTATCCCATCTACCAGAGCCTCAAGATGAAGGTTGTCAACTTCCACGCGTTGGCAGAGCTGGTTCAGCCGGAGGTTAAGGAGATGACCCATAGAGACGCCAGCATCAACACGCTCGTTGTAGCGATCAAGAGATTCTCTGATACGCTCGACTCGATGAAGAAGCCGGACATTGGAAACGTCCTGGGTAATGCTAGGATCTCACTGACAAGCGGTATAGTGGATTTGACGATTAAGGCTCCAAGAGCGGAGTTTTCGAAGATTGTGCGGGACGTCAGTGAGATAGGTGCGGAATTGTCGGAGTTTCCACACATCTTCCCTTTGGCGACGTCGATCAAGCTAATCATGCCCGACGAGGATTATGAGAAGGTCAAGGAGAAGCTGGGACATTTCATCAAGGGCCCGTTGATTCATGCGGCGAAGTTGACGTTACGCATGTCTCCCTCAGCAGAAATGACCTCTGGGATAGCATCATACCTAACGGAGTTATTGTACCGTAATGGTGTCAACATTCACGATGCCTTCCTTGGGTACGGCGACATTATCATGGTGGTAGATGACCGAGATGGCCCACAAGCCTACGAGATTCTGCAGAGAGAAGTCAACAAGCAAGCACTGAAGGCCTAGGCCAGTCTGGCTGATGGGTGAGGTATTTCTGGACAAGCAGTTCTCTCAAGTAACAAACGAGACCTTGACGATACAGTCTTTCTCTGGACTCGAAGTGAGACCCTCTCTATACTTCATTCGATTGGGTTGCCGTGTTTGAGCCGCTTCTGAAATTGCGGTAGGATTCTGCCCGGCCGGCTCATGTATGCTGGTACGCCGACTCCAACCGCTATCATGGTACTCGTACCCTCGGCGTGTGGCCAGAAGAACTCTGTCACAGCATCGTCGTAGAATGTTGAACCTGACGCTCCAACTCCGAGAGAGTAGGCTGACAGGTAGATCTTCCCCGCCCTAACGCCTGCTTCGAACTGCGCGGCCCGATAGCCTCGGTTTCCCATGTCGCGGAGAACAATCCCAAGGTTGGTCATGAGGAAGAAGACTACGCTGGCGTCGCTAAAGAGGAGCTGTTCAAGGCAGAGGTACCCGGACGCATGCCTCGATTTTCCCTCCTTCAGCTGTTCCAGAGAGTTTCTGATCTTGTCGTAATAGTATGAGCCTGCGGGAAGCCCAATAACGTCGTTTGCTATGAGGTAGAATTCGATCAAACTCTGATCGTCAGGAAGAAAGTCCATAGGAATATGTGAGGTTGAGCAGTCGATGACTGTTGAGAGGGCTTCGAAGGAGATGGGCTTCTGGGCGAACCTACGGGTTGACCCTCTAAGGAGGATCACATCCTTCAAGGATGGAGGATTCTCAGTTGATTGTCGTAGTGGAAAAATATTTTCGCCTTCGTGCGCTTTGGGTCTGACAGGTGTGAGGCTGTCCCGCCATCGCTCGACCTCTGTCTGGCTTTGAAGATCCGATGCTCTGTTGGTCTCCCATATGATCGGATATTCTGCTACTTCTCTCGATGGCTCTTCAGTTTGAAGATCAAGCTCTGGAATCTTTCTTTGCGTCGGATCAGAGCCCTTTTTCGAGCCGCTGCCGATGGCGGCGAGAGCGACGGTTGCTTCCTTCTCTTCTTCGAGACCAAGGAGCTTGTCAACCTCCTGGTCGACAAAGCTCATCACGAGTCTTGTGGTGAGGCTTTCTGACTGGCATATTGCTAGGAGATTGGCTGCGATGACTCCGCCGTCCCAGAACCAGTGACGGTAGGACCTCGCCTCGTACTTCCAGGCGTTTCTCCAGGCCAAAGATGTGAGAGCTATTGTCAGGGGAGAAAGCGCAGCCGCCCCGTTAGTCGCCGCGGCCAGTTCGGGGCCGTAGTCGCCTTCACGTATTCGGACGAGAGCGAAGCTGAGAGGGTTGAAGTGGTAGATGCCTGCTTCCAATCCTGGAATGCCAGAGCTGACAATGTAGAGTTCGATGGGGTAGAGGGCGCCTGTTGCCGATGCTGCGCGCATGTAGTAGGTCTCCTCTCCGATCTTCATCTTCCTCGTAGGACCCGCTGAGTAGAAGAGAATCTCAGTTAGATTCTGGAGATCTACTGGCTTGTTACCGTTATGAGTTTCGTGGCCTTTGAGTGCTTTGAGAGAGCTCTCTGATGGATACGGAAACTCGTGAGGAAGCGATTTCATCGGCAGATTCTTGTAGACTTTGAAGGGGGATGGCTTGTTGTCCCAGTCGAGATAGTGTGGCGACATTCTCAGGCTGAGTTCGGAGTGTTTTGTTGCTTCGTGGTATCTGAGGGCGGAACTTCCGGTTTCCGAAGCCATAGCTCGGACCCTCGATCATTACAGTAGTACTTACGCTACTTTCTTGCGGCTCGTTCCCCTGATACGATGTAGAGGACTGTCTCGCCGACGTATGTTGCATGGTCCGCGATCCTCTCCAGGTATCGTAGAATGAGCGTTCCGGATACGAAGCATTTCAGGTTCCCTTCGGGTACCTGGGCTGACTTCTTGACGAAGTCTAGATAGATGTTATCCACAACATCATCCATCTTCTTCAGCTGGGAGGCAAGCTGTACGTCGCGCGCCGTGAATGCTTTGATGCTCACGAGTATCATCTGCTTGGCCTGTGCACCGGCCTCCTGAATGGCTGCTCTATCACAGCTGGATAGGTCGCCAAAGATGCCGAGAACATCGGAGATGTCGTGGGCGTATCTTCCGAATCTTGAAAACCCGTAGGCGACTTCCATACAAGATTTGATGAATCTGAGGTCTGAGGCAACCGGCTGGTAACGGGCAATGAGTTCGACGGCGAGTTCGCTCACCTCGTCTTGTAGCATTCGAAGCTCCTCGGACCAGCCGTAGATGCGATCTCGTAGGTCCCTCCCTTGGACGTAGGCATCTATGGCCGTGGATACGGTGTTCTGGGAGAGTTCGGCCATGTCGAGGACCATGTTCCGGAGTCTCTCAAGCCCAAGGTCCATGAGTCTAGGCAGTCGTCGCTACCCTCCTAGCCAAACTTTCCCGTCAGGTATCTCTCCGTCAGTTCTTCCTTGGGATTCTCGAAGAGGCTTGTCGTTCCGCCATATTCGATGAGTTGGCCAAGATAGAGGAATGCCGTAACGTCGGATACCCTGGCTGCCTGTTGCATGTTGTGTGTGACGATCACTACCGTGTATTTCTCCTTCAGATTGGTGATCAGTTGTTCTATCTTGGCAGTCGCGATCGGGTCAAGGGCCGAGCAGGGTTCGTCCATCAGAATCGCTTCCGGCTCGACGGCGAGAGCTCGAGCAATGCAGAGGCGTTGCTGCTGACCACCGCTGAGACTGGCTCCGGAGTTGTCAAGGTCATCTCTCACTTCGTCCCATAGGAATGCCTGTTCAAGACTACGCTTGACAGCCTCGTCGAGAGTGTCCGGATTTCTGACTCCGTTAAGCTTGAGACCTGCTGCCACATTGTCATATACGGACATAGTTGGAAATGGGTTGGCTTTCTGAAAGACCATTCCGACGCGTCGCCTAACTGTCACAGGGTCGATTCCTCGCGAATAGATGTTGGCACCATCAAGAAGGACGCTTCCACTGGATCGGGCTCCTGGTACGAGCTCATGCATTCGGTTGAGGCAGCGTATCAGGGTCGATTTGCCGCAGCCGGAGGGCCCAATGATGGCGGTCACCTGGTTCTGTCTTATTCCAAGTGAGATATCTTTCAGGGCGTGATTGTTTCCAAACCAAGCATTCAGCTTCTGGGTCTGGATCTTGAAATCTTCCATTGTTTCATGGGGAGAAGATTGCTCTCTATTTGCAGGTTTCAGTACTTCTATCTCTACTTTCAAAGTCAGACTCTTGACCTCAGCGAGTTGTATCTCCCTCTCGTTGCCAGTCTAACTCCAATATTGAGACCCAAGACCATGAGAATCAGAACAAGTGCTGCTCCCCAGCCTTGTTGACGAGCAAAGGCGTAGGGAAGATTCGCATCGCGATAAATCGTTAGAGGCAGAGCTGCAATGGGCTGGTTTAGCCCATTGAAGAAGAATTGGCTTCCGAGAACTGTCAGGAGTAAGGGCGCCGTTTCTCCCGATACTCTGGCAATCGCCAGCAGGATTCCCGTTATTACTCCGCTCCGTGCAGTGCTCAGCACTACGCTGATCGTGGCCCTCCACCTTCGGATTCCAAGTGCCATCGCTGCGTCGCGAATCGAGCTCGGAACGATCTTGATCGATTCCTCAGTCGTTCGTGTGATTATTGGTAACATTATGATCGCGAGAGCAACGGCGCCTGCTATGGTTGAGAACCCTCTCATCGCAAGGACGATTATTGAGTAGACCAGGATGCCGATTACAATAGAAGGAAATTCCGTTAGAACGTCGTTCAAAAATCTGACAGTTCTGCCGCATTTGTTATCACCAAACTCTGCAAGGTATACTCCGGAGAGCAGACCAAACGGGACCGCCATCGCGCTGGCCAACGCTAGCAGAATCGCAGTCCCTTGGATAGCATTTGCAATACCTCCTCCCGCCTGTCCGAAGACTCCTGGGGGACTTGTAAGAAATTGAGGGCTGAGGGCTGAGACTCCGTTTCGGACAACCTCGAATAGGATGCTGGCAAGAGGTACTATTGCAACTCCGACACAGAGCGCTCCGAGGCCATAAGCCAGTTTGTCTTGGAACCGTCGCAAGCCCGATCCCAACTTTTACTCCACCCGTCCCTTGACTCTGAGCACTTTCCAAACCATCAACTGAGCAAACACGTTGATAATCAGCGCAAACGCGAATAGGATCAAGCCCAAGCCAATGAGCGACGAGAGAAGGAGCGACCCTGGGTTTGCCTCGCCAAACTCGTTAGCGATGAGGGAAGATAGGGTCTGACCCGATTGGAATAACGATCCAGGGAAAGCGGCCGGGCCTATGGCATTTCCAATGACCATCGTTACGGCCATCGTCTCTCCCACCGCTCGGCCGAGGCCGAGTATAGCCGCACCGAAGATTCCTGATCGAGAGTAGTTGAGAACTCCTATTCGAACGACTTCCCACCGGGTTGCGCCGATGCTATAGGCCGCCTCCCTTTGCGAGGAAGGAACCGCCATCATGACTTCCTTTGATATCGAAGACACTGTGGGGATGATCATTATTGCAAGAATTAGTCCTGCAGTCAAAATATCAAGCCCAAAGGGTGTTCCTTGAAACACTGCTATCGTCCCGAAGTCTCTTGAGAGCGGCTTCTCAATCAGATCTACTATCCAAAACCTGAAAACAAAGAGCCCCCAGAAGCCATAGATTACGCTGGGCACGGCCGCTAAGATCTCTATTAGTTGAGACAAGGGATTTCTGACGGACCCTGGAGCCATTTCTGCGAGAAAGATCGCAATTCCCAAACTGACGGGCACGCCTACTCCCATTGCAATAGTGGAAGTTACCAAAGTGCCCAAGATGTAGGGTAGAGCACCATAGACTTCCCTTCCGGCAACGGCGCTCCAGTCTGAGCCGAACACGAAGCTGATTCCGTACGTGTCTAATGCTGGAATTGACCCTCGGGTCAAGACAACGGCTGTGAGGGCTAAGATTACGACGACGATAGCTGCAAACAGTGTCGAGAAAACTTCAAAAAAATCGTCGGTTGAGAAGTGTCTCAGCCGTTCGAACGGTCGAATCAGGCTCCGAGTTCGAGCTGAGGAGTTTTTCTCTTCGACGGTGCGCGTCAAATAGATGATCGCCCGTCGGTGACTCTATGCTTCAAGAGATCCTGGAATCACGACGCTAATACAAGCATCTCTTGGTGATATGAACAAGGCAAGAAGGGGTTTTTCACTAGGGTGGAAGCGCGTGCGAATTGAACGTAACAGAACTCAGTGTTGCGATGTCTAGAGTCAATACTGATTGAGGGAGAGGAACATACGATAAACTCGAGGCGAGTTGTTGTCCGTTTATCACTGTGAAATACAGGAAGCTAACGAGAGCTTCTGCAGTTGCAAGGTTCATGTTTGGAATGTGAGACAGCTCTTGATAGACCAGAATGTACACGAAGCTCGCAATTGGATAGGTTTGAGGACCCGTAGCGTTCAACATGTTTACGTTGGACCAATCGCCGTTTCCAGCTGGAAGAGCAGAAGTCGAATTAGAGACAGCGTATGAGGTCGTCGCTAAGGAGGGTAGAACATAGTTGAGGTCATGATTGAGGACCGCGGCGTATGTCATGGGCGGGGAGGCAGAAAGTGCATAGTTCAGCTCCACATATCCAATAGCGTATTGGGTGGTCTGAATGAGGGTTGCGACCCCTTCGTTTCCCGGTGCTCCCGTGCCAATGGGAAATACGCTGGCCGATTTGCTAGCACCCTGCTTCCAATCTGATGACCTTGCAAGCCAGCTCGTGAATATGAATGTCGTTCCCGAACCATCAGATCGATGTACCACTTGTATAGCATTGGAGGGGAGGGACAATGTTGGGTTTAGGTCTTGGATTGCCGGATCGTTCCATTTCGTGATGTTTCCCTGGAATATCTCTGCTGTGATGGTCACGTTCAGTTTAACCCCGGTCGATATTCCTGGGACATTGTAGGCTATAGCTTCTGAGCCTATTGTCGCGGGGATGTGTAATGGGGTGCCAATTGTATTCGTAATATTTGTCCACTGCGAGGTCGAGAGTGGAGCGTCAGTTGCACCAAAGTCTACGATTCTCGCCTGAAAGTCTGCGATTCCAGCACCGCTCCCAACACTTTGATAATTGACCTGAATGTTCGGATAGAATTTGCTGAAATTTCCGGCAATCGCGGAAAAGATCGGGTAGGCGAAGGTCGAACCTGCACCGGTGATTGAAATGACTGATGAGCCTGACTTGAATCCGCCCCCAAAGTAGTACCCTGCAACTCCACTAATTGCGCCCAAAACAACAATTGTGATCACGAAAACGGTCTTGCTAATTCCAGCCGCTCTGCGCGTCCCAATACCTTGACCACTTGTCATTATTGTCTGACGTCTGGTCAAGAGCTACCGAGTAATTAGTCGTCTCACTGATTATACTGAGGCGCTACATAGATACGTAGATCACAATAGGCGCCTGGTGCTCGTTGCGCAATCCGTTGATCGTGTTCTTCCCAGAGTCTGGGATTGCCTGCTGGCGCTTATGTCGACATGCGTTTCGACCTCGTAGGTCTCTCCACTTTCGCCAGTATCTGGATAGGGCTGGGCAGGCTTCGCGATCGATAGAAATGACAGGGCTGATGGAATCCTTTCGCTCTCCGGATTTCCACTCTCGTGAGCGGCAGACTTGTGCGACATCATAACGACGTTGTCCATTATTCGTCTACTAAGAGCAGCCGATGAGGTAGGTATATGTAGATGCTGAACCGAGTATATAGCTAGCGTAAATATATCCATAGTAATCAGTAGATGCCGAAATTGAACGAAGTCGAGCTGCGGAAGCTGCAGATGACGGGAGGGGCGAGCTATACCGTTTCTCTGCCGAAGGATTGGGTGAAGGAGCAAGGTCTCAAGGTGGGAGATGTCGTTGCTGTCATGCCACGATCGGATTCGTCTTTGACCCTAATGCCTCACGAGAAGCTGCCGGCTGGCCAGAGTAAGGGGGCTGAGGTAACGGTTACCCCTCAGAGGGACCAAGATAGAGAGCAGGTTCTTCGAACGATTCTCGCGCAGTATTTGGCGGGATATGATATCATAAGGGTCAGTTTTCCGCCTTCATCCAAGCCTGATCTGAGAACGTTTCTGAGGGAGTCTGCGAGGAAAATGTTCGTCGGCTCGGAGATTATCGAGGAGTCGAAGGATGAGCTGATAGTCCAATGCTTGTCGAGTTACGGAGATCTTCCTGCGCCTAAGGTCATCTCCCGCATGAGTCTGATTGCGAAGCTGATGCTCAGGGACGCTGTAGATTCCTTGAAAGGCCGGGATCCGGCTATGGCGGAGGAGATTGTTCGTCGGGACGAGGAGGTTGACCGGTTCTACCTGTTCATCATCCGGCAGCTGACGATGGCCGTTCTGAATCGTAGCCTCATACTGGAGATCGGCCTGGCCGATCCCCGGGACTGTCTCGTCTACCGCGTGGTCTCGAAGAGTCTAGAGCGGATAGCTGACCACGCAACGACCATCGCCAAGATGTCTGCAAGTATTGAAAGTCCACTTCCGCCTCGACTGATTGATGAGATATCTAAAGCCAGCGACCTTACCATCTCCGTCTTGGAGGATGCGCTAAAATCTCTTGCCAAGAGCGACGGGACCCTTGCCAACAAGTCAATAGCCTCTGCTGAGAGCGTAGAGAGAGAAGCTGAGAATGTAATGGACAAGCTGTTCAACTTCAAACTCAGCCAAAAGTCGATCGTCGCGGTTCGACTCGCCTTGGAGAGTCTGAAACGGATATCGGAGTATTCCGAGGATGTGGCGGAGATGGCGATAAATCTGACAGCCCGAAGAACAGAGCTCTACTGATCTCCCACAAGCTCGTGACCGAAGTACTCGGGCTGACGTTTGATGCGACTGTTAGCCAGAACTGGCCTTCTGCGAGACGAAATAACCCTAGGAAGAGTTGAATCGGAACACTATTCTAATGACAACTGATGAGGAACACTAAAAGGGGGAGTCCAGATTCGTGACTCCTCCGCTGCAATGCGCTAGAAAAAGTGTTGGACTCTTGGACGGGTTTCCGGTTCCGGTTGAATCTGCATACAAGCAAATTGGTGCCTACGGAGTCATCGGCAACACTAGGACGGTGGCCCTTGTTGGCTATGATGGATCTATTGATTGGTGCTGTCTGCCTAGGTTCGACTCGCCCAGCCTCTTCGCGGCGATACTGGGCAACAGGACGGGCGGAAGATGGCGTCTGGCACCCGTTGGGAAGGGTCATGCCTCCCAGACGTATCTGAAAAACACCAACATTCTCGTCACGGAGTTCAACATTGACGGTTCGAGAGTAATAGCTACGGATTTCATGCCGTGCTCTAACTCTAGAGATGCGTGGTCGGCTCCACCCGAGATTCACAGGGTCCTGAACTGTGTTGAGGGAAAGGTCAGATTTCGACTCGATCTTGATCCCCGCTTCGACTATGGAGTGATCCGACCCGATGTGGGGGTGGATGGGAGGAATGCCTCGTTTAAGAGCCCGCGGGACGAGATGGTCCTGGCATCTACGGTTCGGCTTAAGCCTCCCAGGACTGGTCACCTCTCAACCGATTTTCAGATGTCTCGAGGGGATCGAGAGATTTTCGTTTTGAGCTATGGGGAGGCTGAACCTCGTGAGGTGGAGGAATACAACACTATCGAGCAGTTGCAGCAGACGGAGATTTTCTGGAGGACTTGGGTTCGAAAGTTGCGTTATGAGGGACGTTGGCGGAGGGAGGTGATACGCTCCGCGCTGACGCTGAAGATGCTTGTCTATGCTCCGACAGGGGCTATTGTTGCTGCGCCCACCACTTCGTTGCCTGAGGTTTTTGGTGGGGACATGAACTGGGATTATCGGTATTCTTGGATTAGAGATTCTGCTCATTCGCTCTGGGCATTTCATCTGCTTGGAGACACCAGCGAGGCGGAGAGGTATCTCCGCTGGCTCATCGAGACTGACCCCGCATTGGATCTCAATCTTCGGCTCATGTACACCATCCAGGGACAACCGGTTGCTGCGGAGAGGGCTGTGTCTTCACTCGAAGGCTACCGGGGGAGTACGCCTGTGAGGATCGGGAACGCGGCTGCCCAACAGTTCCAGATGGACGCCTACGGCTACATGCTGGACGCACTCTATTTTTCGACGAGGCACGGCATTTCTATCACCCGGGGGATGTACTATCGGTTCGTGAAGCCTCTCGCTGATTTTATCGTCGATCACTGGCGCCTTCCCGGAAACGGTATCTGGGAGCTCCGGGGCAAGAAACGGCATTATGTCGAGACGAAGGCCATGTGCTATGCGGGTCTTGAGAGGGCTGTGGAGATCGCAAGGGTCTCCAAGCATATGGAGGACGTGCCGAAGTGGCGGAGGGCCATGCATGAGATCAGAAGAGAGGTCTTGTCAAAGGGCTGGTCTGGTAAGAGGAGCGCTTTTCGGATGCATTATGGAACAGACTCGTTGGACTCTGCCAGCCTACTGATGCCTCTCATAGGATTCACCAAGCCTCGAGACAGACGCGTCGTCAGCACGGTGGACGCGGTGATGAAGGAGCTCGCACGGAACTCGTTGCTCTACCGATACAAACCGAACAGCGGATCGAAAAACCATGAGGGAGCCTTCCTAGTTTGCAGCTTCTGGCTCGTAGCCTGCCTCGCGAGGATGGGCCGGACAAAAAGGGCGCTAAGTATTTTCAAGGACCTCTTGGGCTACGCGAACCACGTGGGACTATACTCTGAGGAGATTAACCCTGACACTCTGGAGTTTATGGGGAACTTTCCACAAGCCTTCAGTCACATGGGACTGATAATGGCAGCGTTCGAACTCGACAACGTTCTAGATGGGAAGTGAGGCGCGTCTCCCACCGACAGTGGGACTGAACAGGAAGACTCTTGGCATCCCCAATATCAGACAATCAGTAGCGACTGCCCTATTTTCACAGGATTATTTCGAGTTCAATCTCGTCTCGAAGGGGGATTCCCTCCTTTCCCAGTATTGGGATCTCAGGCTTCAGCCTCCTGGACTTCTCGAGCGCATTCGGGTAGACGGCGGCGATGTGAAGCCCCCACTTCTGATAGAACCGGAGAGCACTCAGATTGTCGTTTGTGGTTATGAGCCAGAGCCGTTTACAGCGAGCCTTGCTGGCCGCGTCTCTCACGGCGTTGAGAAGTGATGATCCCGTTCCTCTTCCTTTCGAGAGACTGTTGATGGTGACAACCTCGCATTCGTCACGTTCTACTCTGAACGTGACGAGCCCGACTACCTTCTCGTCCGCGACTGCAGCGAAGCCTTCTAGCTCGCTCGGGTCGAACATTCTCCCCTTGCTCACGACCCGGGTGGACCCCCACTGGTCTTGTATGAAGCTCGTCACCATCGAACGATCCTCCCTGGTCAACGGTCTAAGACGAACCTGTAGCAAGGCTGATCCTCCTAGCCGAGCAGGTCCTAGTCCGAGTCTATTAGAAGATGGTTCCTCGAATAGCTACCTCGAGTGTAACTTACCTGGAGACTATGAGGTCACGCTTAGTTGTGCGTCTAAACCTCCTACCGTCGGATCGTGTTAAAGGCCCTTGGAGTTTGACCCACTCTGGTATTATGATTGCTCTGAGCAGCTCTTGGAGTGTTATGCCTCGCTCCTGGGCTATCCTATTCAGTTCGTCGTATACTGTTTGTTCTACTGTTTGCATGAATTTTGTCAAATTTTCTCATCTCGCACATACTCAAGCCGGGAGTCGGATCTTTGACGGGAGAGAAGTGTTGGAATCCCAGAGGGTCTTGGTAGCCCTTGAAGGTACCCTACGGGTCTAGCAACGGTGCCGGCCGCGATTACTACCGCGACTCGCGGACGGAGGCGACCACGACATTACCGATTCCCGTCCGAATTTTTTTCTGCGAAATTCGGCCAGCCCTTTTCGGGTCTAAAAACCTGTTTTTGTTCCAAGTTTTGTACAGTGGTGTTCTAACTTTTCTGCCGGTCAGAACCATTTTTCACCGGACAGCTCAACTACGCGATCGATTTCTAGTCATACAGAGTAAAAAGAGTATAGAATCCCCCGTTCCCAACAGACTTCCACACGCTAATCGAAGGCGAAAAGTGACTTGTCCAACGCAGATGTCGGAAAAGTCTTACTCTTACAGCGCGATTCCCCGTTTGTGTACTCTAGATTCCAATCTTTTAGATTCTCCCTGGTTCATGAAAGAGTGTGGCAGCCGAGACAGCATTCCTCCTCGATCTTGGCATCCTAGCTGTCTCAGCCTTGATCTTCAGCTTGATCTTTGCCAGGTTCAAACTGCCGATCGTCTCCGCTCAAATATTGGCTGGAATGACGGTGGGACCATTCGCCCTCGGCTGGGTCGTAGACCAGACTGTCATAGGAGAGATCGCTTCCGTCGGGATCGTCCTCCTTCTCTTCCTGCTCGGCCTAGAGCTCGACCCCGTCGAGTTGCGAAAGATAGCCAGGCAGGTGGTGCCTCTGACCTTCGTCGAGGTAGGCATCACATCCGCCTTTGTCCTCGCAGGTTCATACGTGCTTGGTTTGACGCTGATTTGGTCCGTGATCTTTGCCATGGCAGTGAGCATCAGCAGCACCGCAATCGTGGGCAAGATAATTCTCGAGAGGCGGATGTTCCAGGCCCAAGAGTCAAAATTCCTCGTCGGTCTAATGATAGCCGAAGACTTCGTCGCAGTCGGATTCTTGATAGTTCTGTCCACAATCACTTCCCCGGGAGCCGCATCCGCGTCCCAACAGCTCGCCCGGATAGTCGAGATCGGACTCGGCGGGATCGGGCTTCTCGTCTTGGGCTACTTGGTGGCCAGATATCTGGCCCGCATAGCGATCGACTATCTCAGCTCATACGATGTAGATTTAGGAGAAATCCCATTTCTGTTTGCGCTTGCTCTCGGCGTTCTCTTCGCCGTATTGGCCGCGGTTCTCGGATATTCGCCAGGCATCGGGGCCTTCGTGATCGGGCTCTCAATCAGGGGAAAACAGTCAAGATTCTTGACTGAGAAGCTTTCCACGATAAAGGACCTGTTCCTAGTTCTCTTCTTCGTCTCAATGGGGAGCCTGATCGATCCATTCTCAGCGCTGGGCCTCGGGATCGCGATCATACTGGCTCTAGCGCTGGTGGTAGGAGGGAAGCTTGTTGGCGGATTTGTCGTCGGAAATGTTCTTTCCCGCGGTCAACATAATCCTGGGGTCAGGCCATGGTCTTTCGGGACTTGGCTTGTTCCTCGAGGAGAGTTCTCGTTCGTAATAGGGCAATTCGCATTGGCCATCGGGCTCATCAGTCGAGACATCTTCTCACTCATAGGCCTCTCGGTCCTCATCACTGCTCTGGTCGGCCCGTTCCTCCAGAGACTGGTCGAGCCCAAAGTGGCGGAGAGCAGTCATCTGCTCAGGCCGCAGAAGGATGAGACGTCCGAACAATGAATCGTCGGACAGAGGATCGGTAACTGCAACATGCACATTTCTAGTCGATGAAACCTACCTGCCAAGAACGGCCTGGAAGATTGTTCCTCAGATCAGGGCCATGCATGGACCCAATCATCTTACAGTGGTACACAGTCTTCTGGCACCAGCTCAGTCTTACTTGTGGTCGACGCCAAAGTCACTACGCCCCATTTTGCCTTGCCTGCCAGGTACATCCCTCATCTTTCTATGTAATCCCGTATGGCTTTCAAATGCTTCGGATTTTTCCGGAGAAACTCGACGAGCCTTGCGATCTTGTGAACGGTGATTGGCTGAATGTAGTGCTCAATTCCTTCCGTGTCCTGATGTGCCGTTGTTTCCTCCACTCCGATCATAGAGAGGAACTCCGAGATTATCCCGTGCCGTGAGATTACGGATCTGGCCACCTTCTCGCCCTTTTCGGTAAGCTTCATTCCTCGGTAAGGCTCATGCGCTAGGTAACCCTTCTTGGCAAGATTTCCCACCATGCCGGACACGGTTGGAGGTTTGACCTTTAGCATGTCGGAAAGGTCGACCGTGCTCGCGTATCCCTTATCATGGCTCAGCCGGTAGATTGCTTCGAGGTAGTCTTCCAGCCGAGAGGTTTCCTTTTTCAGATGAATCATCTGCCCTCGGGTTCAGTCTGGAAGGGCATCTTTGGTAAAAAGCTTGGCAAATTAGGCCCGCCTAAAGCAATTCGAGTATATTAGCAAAATTAGACCAGGCAAACCATGTTAGAGTGACCTAAATTTAAATATCAGGTGTCATCCTACGCGGGCTATGCGGGCCCCGTGGAAGGCGCAAGAACAGATCATGACTGGGCCGACGGGGCAGAGAACTAGCACTCGAGCTTCTCGTCGCGATTTCCTGCTTTACCTTGGGCCCTCGCTTATGGTTTCCTTGGCCTACATGGATCCAGGCAATTATGGTACCGATCTGGCCGCAGGTGCGGGCTTCAAGTTTGGACTCGTCTGGGCTGTCTGGCTTGCTTCGGCGATGGCGATGCTACTACAATATCTTTCTGGAAAGCTTGGAATCGCTTCGGGCCACTCTCTACCCGAAATGGTAAGGAAGTCGCTGGTACGGAAGGAGTTTGTGGTCCCCTACTGGCTCGCTGCTGAGGCGGCGGCGGCGGCGACCGACCTTGCGGAATACCTGGGCACTGTCGTGGCTCTCAACATACTCTTCGGCGTACCTCTACTGTACGCTGCAATCTTCGGTGCACTCGACGTCCTTCTGTTGATGACAATGATGACAAGACGATTCCACATAATAGAACAATTTTTCATGCTCTTCACGAGCGTTCTTGTTCTTGGCATACTCTACCAGTTGATAGTTATCAAACCTGACTTGGGCCAGATTGCATTCCATTCTGTTGTGCCAGGCTCTTTGAGCACCGACGCTCTCCTGCTTGTCGTCGGGATAATCGGAGCGACTGTAATGCCCCACGCCCTCTTCGTCCACTCATGGCTTTCAAAGAACAAGATGGACCTCATGGGCAAGAAGATACCCGACCCCACCAATAGATACGATTCTTCCAATGCCTCGCTCGAAGTGAGACAAAAAACCAGGAAAATCCACCTGTGGGAAACTGTAGTATTCTTGAGCATTGCTGGAGTTGTCAACGCAGGAATACTGCTTGTGGCTACACCGCTGTACCCGAACTCTAATCTCACGATTGAATATGCGGTACGACAGCTAAGCGGGATATTCGCACCCATTGTGGGAATCATCTTTGTTCTGACCCTGCTGGCGTCAGGTCTCACGTCATCGACACTTGGAACAATCGCGGGGCAGGTAATAATGGAGGGACTGATCGGGAAGCACTGGAACATTTGGGCAAGAAGAATAGTAACGAGGGGTGTGAATGTGTTCCCAACCACGATAGCGATACTCGTCGGGCTTGACCCGCTTATCTTACTGGTTTACAGTCAGGTGATCCTAAGCCTCATGATTCCCCTCCCGATGATCCCGCTTGTCTACTTCACGTCAAAGAAGAAGTTCATGGGGGATTTTGTCAACAGAAGGAGAACAATTATTGTCGCCGTCGTGACTGTCGCGTTGATAATGGCATTCAACGCGTACCTGCTGCTGACTAGCGTCTAGAACTGTGAATACGTTCGTACTCGTCACAAAAGCTAGTGCCGGGGGTGGGATTTGAACCCCGTCCACCTTCCTTTGGCACAGTGGTCGGATTCTCGGAAGAGGCAGGTCAGCCTTCCAAATGGATTACCTATGCGGAGCGACGAGCAAAGAGGAAGAAAGATAGTCTCGCGTCCTCGCAGCTAGCTTGACAAAGCCCGTTCAGGAGCTATAGCCGAGACGAGGTTTGATGGTCGACTTGTTTGACCGGTTCTAGTGAGAAACGACAGGTTCTAGGCCTTCAAGTGTTTGTGAAACCCCGATTGTCATTCCAGGGCCCGATAATATTCCTAGACGAATCAGGAGACCCTGGCCTGAACCTTCGGCGGTCACGCTATGAATATTTTACAATCTGCTTCGTATACTGTTCATCACTTGGAATTGTCGGGAAGAAACTTGGGAGAGTTCTCAAGAAAGTCCATCTGAGGGCCAGTAGATATGTGTCGAAAAGTCTTGCAAAGGGAAGATAGTCTCCATAATAATAGGGGCAGACGCTAGGTCTCTCGTGCTCTATGTTTCTGTCGGACTCGTCTGTATGTAACCACAACTGAAATCAGCAACAGTATCATTCCAAGACTTTGCTCCAAATAGAGCAAGATCAAGCCCAGCCTATCAGTTGGTACAATGGTTCCGCCGACCGATGCCTGCGACACGTTGAAGTGGTAGGTGAGTGATTGTGTGCAGCTCAGAGGCTGTTCTGTTGAATCGCTGAAGACGAGCCCGGTCTGGTCGCTAATCTGAAGATTCTTCACATTGTCAGAAACGGCGCAGTCCCAGTTTGCATGTGTCAATGTCAGTGTGTTGGCGCCCTGCACCACAAGGGAGGAAATGTTTAGGGAGAAGGAGGTGTAGACCCCCGCGTTCTGTGGGCTGTCCGCATCCGGCAGCGAGGCTAGGAACTGCCCATTTAGCGTCAACGTTTCCTCACCGAGACCATCCCAGTCGTATCCCATCCAGATCATGGTGTACTCAGGGCTTTCAGATGGAACTGGTCCTCGAATCCCGTCAGCCACTTCTATGAGGGGGTCGCTCTTGGTTGAACAAGTGAGGGCGTAGTTCTGCAGGTTCCACACATTGGCTGTTTGGTAATCGATCTCGGTGTTTCCGCCATCAGACTGCAACAAGGACCATCCTTGAGATGGAGGTATCCCTGAGTAAGAGCAAGTTGGCGCATCGTCGTCGGGGATAGTGACGAACAAAAACTCGAGAGGTGAAGCGGTTGGTGAGGTTGTGAAATTGAGCGTGCAATCATACGGGAAATGTTGATCGATATAGGGACAGTGCTGGCCTTGGGGTAGCCCGGGGTCGAACATGTCGTGCAAGTCGGCGCCAGAGACGGCGAAGGCGAAGAGTCTATGCATGAGTGTCGGGTCGAAGTAGCCTGTTATGTTGTCATTGTTGAGGGGGGACGGGGCTACCGCATAGTAGTCCCAGACGCAGCTGCTTCGGCCAACTGTGGTATTGTTGTAACAATAGGAGCCGTGGAGAGAAAAGGAAAGATCAGCAGAGTCCTTGATGGTGTTTGGATATTGATCGCAGTAATATTGTATGCCGTAGTCGTTCTCGCAGGTTGCAATCGCGATTACTATATCATTGGCCTGGCTAGTCGTTAACAGTTCGCAGACGTAGCCGCCTTGACTGCCACATTGGCCCATCGCCGTTCCTGTTCCGTCCAGGATTGGTGCAGAAGGCGGAGACTGGGCCAGCGCTTTAGGAACAGGAAAGGTAAGTGTCAATCCGGCAATGCTTGGGAGAGGTGAGAGTACAATCAGTAGGACCGTGAATACCGTCTGTAGGAACCTAGGGGTTGCCAAGCAGCCAATACCCCATGGTAATCGGGAGGTGCTGAATATATAGTGTGTGTTTACAACGCAAAGAGTCCGCACGCGTTCACGTGTTGTGTTCAATTAGATTCAAAGCCTAGCGAATCGAGACAAGTCCGTATTTTCCCAAGCGAGACTTATTCTCTCATACCTTGGTCTTTCGAACTCGAAGCCTTTCGAACATGCTAGAAGCTGCAAGCATCTAGCGCAGGTTCCTTGGTACCCTCTGACCAGTTTTTCTTGGCGATCGCTGTCTTTACGGCTTCGGATCGAGTAGGCGGACTGTTTTTCCAAAGGACGGATTCGACTACAGCCCCAGAGTTCGGGGGTGCAGTATTGGTGCGGGGGGTGAGCACTATACTATACATACAAATCACCACCGCTCAAAGTGACCGCGACTGATTTGCTCAGGCCACGTGAAATCTCGCTGGGCCCCTAGTCGAGCCAAGCCGGATCCTTCCTGACCTCGCAAGATCAGATTGGTAAGGGCGAGATTTCAGCACCAGTTTACCGGTACATATGACCTATCCTGGCCTCGTAATTCAGAAATACTAAAATCATTGATTCGCTACTAAGAAATCTCGATTTGGAAGTAGGTCTAGCAGATTTTGACTTTTCCAGCTTTGGCTAACCAGAGATCAGGCTGAAACAATGACCAAGGGCGTTTCCGAAACAGGACTTCTCAGAGGATCGCATCGCAAGCTGTTCAGTTGGTAGTGACGGAGGAAAAACCGAGTTGATAACAAGCGTACTCATAACGCTTAGCCTCGCCATCCTAATGACGGCAACAGACACAAGTGGCAGGGTTGTTGCAAGTTCACCGAATGTAGTTTTCTCAGGAATAGACTTCGTTCGGTTTCACAATACTGCAAGAACATCCTTTCATGCCCTGGGGCGGCAATGGGCGTTCTATTCTGGATCTGGGCTTGAGATTTCGTATGCGACGAGTATTGACGGTGAAGCCTGGCAACTTTACAATACTCACAAAGATGCTACCTATCTTGGTTCCTATATCTACGATTATTTGGCGGCGGACACGAATGGAACCTATGTTTTCGTTGTTGCAATGAAGCCGGATTATTCCTCAAATTCCAGAGGCAATCTGGTCCAGTTTCACTACGGAAAATTGGCTATCGATGGGACAATATCATGGCGTGGAGACTTCAACGTGACAAGCGGGATCAATGGAATCTGCTGTTATGGGACGTCCTACTTGCGACTCGACACGTCTAGTCACCCTTTTCTCTCTTTTTCCAATTCCTCAGCTACCTATGCTGCTTGGAGCATTGGCGGCTACTCAGGATGGGATGTTCTTGAACTCGACAAGGCGCCAAATGATGTAACATCTCTCGTCCAGCTTTCAAACGGTCAGATGTATGTGGCCTACGCATCCACAAGATCCAACACAATGTTTGGCCGGTTGTGGAACGGCAGAACATGGGAAAAGGAGGAAGTTGTTACGACTTCTCAATTTGAAAAACCGGGAGTGTCCAGGGTCTTCCTCTTTCAAGAGAAGGGCAACAATATCGTAGCGTTCTATCAAGGGAACTGCCAGGAAGCCTGCGCTTATTCTATTGAGCGCACAACTCGCAGGTTCTCGAGTTCGACTTGGAGTGTTTCTCAAACGGTTCTGAATGCTTCCTCCCAGAATACTCAGCTTTTCACAATCACTAAGGACTACAGAACTGATTCATACTATCTGACTACCTACGGCGAGAGCAAAGGATTCGCTTCGGTAAACACCTATCTTGAAACCCATCACTTGATCAGGCAGGTTGACCAATTCACAATGAATGTTTCCCCCTGTGGGTGCAGTGGAGGATTCCCGAGTCTTACAAGTGACATGCTAAGCTCGCACGCTTCCAAGAATGGAGCAGACGTTTTCAACGTCTACTATGTCATGGCAATAGGCAACATCTCAGAATGGCTCTTCCTCAGTCAGACTTTTCACGTTACCCCCTCACATTATGGATGACTCGAATGCTTGGAAGGTCCACCCCTCAAGCAAGCTAGATTCAATGATACGTCAGACGAGAGTTCGAGCCTGAACTCTGATCTAGTGCTGAGGACGACATTCGGACCCATGTTTACCAGTGTTCTGGTGCGGGGGGTGGGATTTGAACCCACGAACCCCTACGGGACAGGGTCCTGAGCCCTGCGCCTTTGACCTGGCTTGGCAACCCCCGCTTGGAGGCGGAGTGCGAAAGTTGTCAGATAAAGCCGTGTGTCGTCGACGAGCTCAATGGGCCCCGGTTCTTCACGAGCGTTATTGTTGCTCTTTCTCTGGCTTTGTCGTCTCTGGTTCCGGAGGGATCATCGGGGGCCTGCCGGTCCTTCCTAGAATTCCTCTGTATTTTTCTATCTCTCGGAGTCTCTTCTCCCAGTCTCGCATCTGTCTATCCTTCAGTAGCTGGTTGAGGATCTGTGAGGTGTTGTTGTAGAGCTGGGTCCAGCGCTCCCGCGTCTTCAGGTCCAGATTCTCATCGAGTATGACCTTGCGGCACCTTGCCAGGTTCTGACGAAGCTCTCTTACCATCCTATCGCGCACCTTCTCCTCAAGACCCTCGCTCTGGTCCAGGCTCAGTCTTCCACACCCTTCCGTCGCCGCTCGCCTGTCCCCGAAACCAATCCCTCAATCCTACGCGCCTCCTCCACTACTCTCCTGGACCCGCCGTCGCGTAGAGCCAGCCTCCAGAGCCTCAACAACCGCGTCCCCGTCGCGCTCAACAGCCTCTTCTGCCCCTGATCCAGCGTCCTCAAACGCGACCCCTCGTCCAGGTCGTCCAAGACCATGACGGTCAACCGGCGAATATTCGCCAGAAGCTCCCCATATCCGTCCTCGCGATTCTCCACATCCAAATGTTCCATCTCCCACATGGCCCAGCGATCTCCGGCGTCCCCTCCGGTAGGCTCATCCATCTCCGAAGAAGAGAGGAATCCCCCCCAACCTAGGGCGTGTCCCTATCGAGACCGCGACAGAACATACGTCAATCCCTCGAAATAAATCATCTTTAACCCACCGACAGAGACAACCAAAGACGGTATCCGCACAAACAGTCACAACAACGTCCACAATCGCTCAAGAACGTCCAGACCAGACGAAAAAGTACGTTTTCCAATCCCCGAAAAGCATGCTTAACCCGTCCCCCCCGGGCGTCAAAATCTCCCGAGAAAAACGTCCCAGAATCCTCTCGTTCACCGCCCCGAGAAACAGACGGTGTCCCTAAGAAAGGGGATGTGTGTCCCAAGGCTCTCCAAACCATCTACTTAGTCCGCTCTAGCACTACTTCTATGGTGGAGACGTTCCGCGCGTCTTGGCCTTCACCGACAACCTCCGTGCCCAAGTTCACATGTTTTACAAGGCTGCCCTGGAAGAAGCGGTTATTCACCACCTCAGCCACATCAACAGCCGTGCTGATGGCTCTTCCACGAGCCTTTAGACTCAGCTTCTTGGCGCCCGTGTTAAAATGCATCATGACCGCAGTCGCATAAGCCATGATCGGCTTCTTACCGATCAGTATCGTGTCCGCTGGAATGTCACTTCTACGCACCGGGGCAGGAGCCCTCTCCGCCTTCTTTGGTTCTTCTGACAAGCAATTCACCTCCACGTACGCGAGTACACTGACGGCAAACCCGGCTATGCACAGAACCCGCCTAAATAGCTATCTGAAACCCACGCACAAGACCCGCCCCAATGGACCAAGCTCGACCCAACCCATTCCTGGCTCGTAGAGAGGAATCTTTCTCGGTGACGCCCACGCTCCATCCTTCCTCTCAAGAGCCACTCAGTAACAGACCCCAACATCATCGTCGCCAACCTCGAAGGCCGCCGTGTACCACGCTTTTCTCACTCCAAATTACTGACCATCCTCATCAAAGGACCCAGTCACCAAAAATCAACGAGAAAGAAATCTCGAAATAAAAACCGAAAACTTTGTTCCCAGCTCGTTCAAATACGGTGAACGTGAGATTTCTTCTTCCATCTTTCCTGTTCAAATTTCAACGTTTATCTCTAACGACAGAACTAGATATCCTCTTATGCCCAAGTTTATGCAGTCACTCGGGATAGAAACCTACCATCGGCTGGTAACAGAGGCGAAAGCAAGAGATGTCACTGTACAATCCCTCATACGCACAGTCATTGTCCCGGACTGGCTCAAAACAGTCCCCGGGCAAATAGGCATCCAGACAACCATGGCTAAGCCCACGACTCAGTCCGGCGCGCTCATCTCTCACGCCGGAATCCTGACGGAGACAACGCGCCGACCTTTCCTTAACGCCACGGTCGGGCGGGGGAGACCCTAGCCCGAGCCTTTTTCTTTCGACCGAAGAAGACCCGGTAAGAAGCTACAGTTCTAAACCGAGATTCGGACTCAAATGGTAGACTTGAGACCGCCGACTCCTACGCGGTCGATCTCCCCAGAACTTCCACCTCCTAGGCCACAGGGCTGGGGCCCACTCGTATCTTCGGCCTCGCGGCTTCCGAGAACTGTTGGGAGAATCGTTCGTACATTTTCAATTCCTCGCTGGACATCGGCTTGATCTTCTGCAGCGCCTCGTCATAGTGGCGCTTTGCCACCTTCAGACCCTTCGCCCGCTTCTTGGCATCCTCAGGGTCCTTGGACTTGGAAATATGCTCTCTCAGAGAGAGCATAACGGCGGTGTTGGCTACGGATGCTATGTCCGCGCCGGTATACCCGTCCGTCCGCTTGGCAAGCTCGTCCAGATTCACATCCTCCGCAAGCGGGGTCTTCCTCGTATGAATCTTGAAGATCTGCCTCCTCGCCTCAAGATCCGGCGGCGGAACAAACAGTAGCCGGTCAAACCTTCCCGGCCTCAACAGCGCCGAGTCGATAATGTCAGGCCGGTTCGTGGCAGCTATGATGACCACGTTCCGCAGCTCCTCCAAGCCGTCCATCTCGGTCAGGAACTGGCTGATCACCCGCTCCGTGACATGAGCATCGCCTCCTCCGCTCCCACGGACCGGCGCTACAGAGTCTATCTCGTCGAAGAATATGATGCAAGGCGAAGCCTGACGGGCCTTCCGAAAAACTTCTCGCACAGCCTTCTCGGACTCACCCACGAACTTGTTCAGCAGCTCGGGACCCTTCACGCTGATGAAGTTCGACTCGCTCTCATGCGCCACCGCCTTAGCCAACAGTGTCTTGCCCGTCCCGGGAGGACCGTACAGCAACAACCCCTTAGGCGGGCTAGCGTTCAGCTGCGCGAACAAATCCGGATACTTCAACGGCCACTCCACCGCCTCCCGCAGCTCCTCTTTCACGTCCTCCAAGCCCCCGATCTGATCCCATGACACGTCAGGAATCTCGACCAGGACCTCCCGCATGGCCGACGGTTCGACCTCCTTCAAGGCGTCCAGAAAATCGGACATTTTCACGATGATCTTGTTCAGAATATCGCCTGGAATGCTCTGAGCCTCAAGATTGATCTCAGGCAGAATCCTACGCAGAGCCCTTATGGCCGCTTCCTTTGCCAACGCCTCGAGATCCGCGCCGACAAAACCGTGCGTCACATCCGCTAGCTTCTTCAGATCCACATCCTCCGCCAAGGGCATCCCACGGGTGTGAATCTCCAAGACCTCCAAGCGCCCGTCACGATCGGGCACGCCGATCTCGATCTCCCGGTCGAATCGTCCCGGTCGGCGCAGAGCCGGGTCGATCGCGTTGGGACGATTGGTCGCCCCGATCACAACCACCTTCCCCCGCGACTGGAGCCCATCCATCAGAGACAAGAGCTGGCTGGTAACCCGCTTCTCAACCTCGCCCGTCACCTCCTCCCTCTTCGGAGCGATCGAATCGATCTCGTCGATGAAGACGATCGAAGGAGCATTCTCCTGTGCCTCCTTGAACACTTCTCTGAGCCGCTCCTCGCTCTCGCCGTAGTACTTGCTCATGATCTCCGGCCCTCCGATGCTGAGAAAGTTCGCGTTCGTCTCGCTAGCGACCGCCCTCGCCAATAACGTCTTCCCAGTCCCGGGGGGACCGTGAAGCAAGACTCCTTTCGGTGCCTCAACCCCGAGCCTCTCGAACAATTCTGGATGCCGTAGGGGGAGCTCGATCATCTCACGGATCTTCTGAATGACGGGGCGGAGCCCGCCGATGTCCTCGTAGCTGATCCGGGGAATCGCACGGATTGGCTCCTTGACCTGCTCCCCAACCTGAACCTCTGTGCCCTCAGTAACAATGACCGCCTCGGCGGACGGAGTCGTGTTCGTCACCACGAGGTTCACCGTCCGCCCCATGATGTTGATCGGGACGAAGTCACCCCGGGACAAGACCCTGCCTTCCAAGAGCTGGCTCAGATACTCTTCTCCGCCAACAATTCGGAGCGGCTCGGTGGGCGCCAGCGTCAAGCGTTCAGCGATCTTCGCGTCGATCTTCCGAATAGTCACCTTGTCATCAATCGAGACCCCTGCATTGTTCCTGAGGTA
>WNFY01005195.1_pt1 | contig 28407 bp, 37 predicted proteins | sample 5400091 | NCBI WGS metagenome assembly WNFY01 (sample SAMN13153364, study PRJNA577476) | soil metagenome | isolation source: 60 cm soil or saprolite under grassland replicate 1 | place: USA:California | collected 2016-06-15 | reverse complement strand
ACGCTGATATGATGGAGGCGGGACTGGTGCCTGATGATCTGTTACGGTTACTGGCATCATACAGCTGATCTCCTTGCCGAGGGGACTAGCCTCGTCAAGCATCAGCTTACCTTACTCTGCCAAGTTACGAAATGCTCTCGAGCGTCTATGTGAGTTGGCTTTATTATAACAGAATTCTTCGTTGTTGCGTATTAGGCTGTGGTTTGGCCTGTGCTTTCTGGTGGTTTATATAGTGCTGGAAGCCTATGTTTCGACGATCCCACGGGTTGCGCAACGAGATTGCAGCAAACAAGCGGTATCGTAAGAAGCAGCTTCACAGGCCATCTCGATTACATCGCTTGCTTGTTAGCAAGGATGGAGGCGTTCTGCTTTCGTGCGGGAATCACGAATGTTAGAAACGAAGGCCCAGAGCCACTTCATTCGATGAGTACATCTGGGTGCGCAGGTAGGATGATGGTAGCGTCAGGCGGAGCGAGAGAGACATCGAGAATACGTACCCAGTTGACCTGTACGCCCCAGAGCGCGACACGGTCACGTATCAACTGAAACAGGTACGCGTTGACCTGCTCGAAGGAATGTGGATCTTGCGGCCAGGCAATAAAATCCTCTGGCGTAAATGTAGTGGCGATGCTCTGGATGGTAGCCAGAACATAATTCTTCAGGCTATTTTCCCACTGGTCGACCTGGGTCACGGCGATATAAGCATCCTCGGGCATCAATTGATATGAGATGGTCGCGCGCAAAACCACATCCTCGTCGCGCGAGAGTTGTACCTTCTGAAGCGGGCAGGCCCACTGTTTCTCTCCCGCGTTTAACTGGTACGTCACCTTTTCCCATGGTAAGAGAATATTGAGGCCGGGATAGAGGGTGCGGCTATATTTGCCGAACGCGTAGACGATATCCACGTGGCCTTCTGCGACCGGGTAAAAGTAGAGGCGCATGAGTACGACAGAGATAATGAGCAGTACAACTAAGAGCACAAGCGTTGAAATGGGCCCGAAGACGGCGAAGCAGCCGATAAGCAAGAAAAGGAAGAAGCCACCGACAGTAGCAAGGACCCATATTTTGGAGCCCGCGTAGTAGACGCCCACTCCTTGCGCCGCCGCTACGATGATAATAATGATAGCAACAGGCCAGAGACCCGGGGGTCGAATGTACGCTTTACCTGATGAAATAAGGGGAAGCACGAAAAGACAGGTAAGAGCTCCGAAGATCAGTGGAGTAATGATAAGCGCGAATATCCGGTGACTTTGAATAGCCTTTGCAGATCCATCAATATTAGTCCCTGTTGAAGGTGGAGTACCAGGAATGAGGCGAGTCACAGGTTGAAAAGATACCGATCCCGATAATGACGGAGAAGAAGGAACAGAATCAGCTCTTTTAATGGGAGCAAGCACAGAGGCTTCCGCGGTGACAATAGGAGGCTCAGACACAGGAAAACTCTTCTCTTCTATTGGTAAAGATTTCTCCGTAGAAACCGGGGGAGATTCAATAGCAGGAACGGTAAGAGGTGCTTGTTCCTCAATCGTACGTACAGACTCCTGGGCATCTCGAAACTGTACGGCTTTCTCAGCTTGGCGGGCTCGCTCCTCCTCAACTCGACGCCATCGCTCTTCTTCCTCTCTGCGTGCCTGCTCCTCCTCAGCTCGGCGTCTTTCCTCCTCGATCCTTCGCAGCTGTTCTCTTTTAATCCGAGTGTTGGGAAAGAACGGAATATCAGCCACATCGCCTTCACTTTGATCAGGAGAAAGGACGACTGGCTTAGGTGCGTTGCGGATCTCAGAGAGCAGATCCGCTGCTGCATCCTTCACGTCGCGTAATGTTAAATGGTCTCGTTGAGAGGTGGTTCCTTGTACCAACGCATCCAGAAGAGCCTTGGTGAACATGGTCGAGCTTCCATCGGGTAAGAGGAGGGAGGGGGACTTGTGGCTAGATGAACAGAGCAGTGTGGTCCCTTTGGCTGGAAATCCCACAGCTTTCTGCCTCACCTCAAACGCATCAACGGTCTTTTCCATGGCGACTTGTGCTGGACCAGATTGAAAGGCAGAAAAGGCGGCTGCCGCGAAGCAGCAGTCCAGGATGATGATGCGGCGCAGATGGCGTGCTCGCTCGGTCAAGGTATCGGCCAAAGACATCATCTGCAGCCCAGAGGCGCGCGGGTTGTCCATCCGCGTGCGACGAATCGCGAGGTAGAAGTCGGAGTCACGCCCAACGAACCCTCCATGCCCAACAAAATACAGCAACAGATCTCTGGCTGGATTGCCTCCAGCCCTCAGACCAGCCACACGTTGCTGAAGGAACTGCCCAATTGTCACATCCAGTTCATCAGCACTCTGGTCCGTATCGAAGAGATCGAGCAGGTTCTCGGCAGGCAGTCCGAACGGTCGGGGATTAAGAAAGTAAGCTCTCAGTCTTCGCGCCGCATTGGCAAACGCTTCTGAACTCTGGAATTCGGACGAGAATGGCCACCCACTTGCTCCCAGCAGAATGAGCAAGGTCGTTTGTGGAGAAGGAGCCTGTACGTCCATAGAAGGTGTTTCCTTACTGCTTACTGAGCAGCAGTTGCGCTAACTCGCCTGCCTTTTTGCTCGTGATGTTTTGAATGACAATCTGTTCATCAGCCCTCTTGAGGGTGATGGAAGCACGATTGCGCAGCGCAAGCCAATTGCCGATGGCTGTGACGATAGCCGCTGCCGCTGGTGTTCCTAAAAGAAGAACGAGCGTGGCCCCGAAATCTTGCGTGCGAGGATCATCGCGTCTGCGATGGACCTCGACGTCAGGTGAAGCATCAAGCAGGACCTGCCTGAGTTCCTCGGCATAGCGGTTGGCATCGGCCGCTGAGGCGGTATCAAAGGTAATGATATACGTCTGCTCGTCCACTGTAACGCTCCTTTGAAAATCGATAAGCTCTCTGGTAGCAAGCTATATATATGTTAACACAGTATAAGTATCTATATTAATGATAATGAATGCAAGAACAATCTCCTTCAACAGAGGGACGTGATAAAACTGTCATTTTACAAAATCCGATAAGCAGTTTTCCTCCTAAAAAACATGTTCTATTCGAAGGGTCTCCTTCCTCGTATATCATATCTCTCTATGTCTTAAGAAACGAAGGTTTATGATACTGCTTGCTTACCAATTTAAATGTGCGATTTTTTCGCATGCCGCTCCGCATTTTATCTGATATTTACAAATGTGTCAAAGTATCAGTTCCTTTTCCTGTTTTTTTATCGCTGATTGAATATGCTGTGGACAGATAGCTATGCCATTGTAGCGCCAGTAGGCTGTATTTGGGCAATGCTGACCAGGAAAGATTTCTACTTCACACTGGCAAGCATTTGTTTCTTGCATCCCCAAAGCATGGTGATAATATGTTGTAAATATCTGGTGGAGGGCCATACGGAGAAGCCCGATGTGATTGAACGCTAGGGCAGGAAGATTCTGTAAATTTTCTACTGAGTACCATTGTATATGGGAAGCATCATCTCCTGCCTCAATTCTAGCTTCTGGGTTCAGTGGCTCTGATAGCACGTAGAGTAAACAGAGATATTTTCCGCGAGAATCTTGAAAATCTTCAAAAGTGTAGACTTGTTGGAAGAGGTGTAAAGGGATGTCGAGGCCCGTCTCCTCCCGTGTTTCGCGTCGGGCGGCGGCTTCGGGTGAAGGGTCCTCTACGGTCAAGTGTCCCCCAGGCAATGCCCACATTCCTTGGTAGGGCTGTTTGTTTCGTTGGATGAGTATGACTTCCCATCCAGAGTGAGAGAGAGAAAGACGGGGAATGACCATATCTACTGTGACGAGAACGTTTGCTGCTTGATCTGACATAAAGCTAAGCTCCTTTTTAGGTACATCCTATGAGATTTCTATTGTATTGATGGGTGGACTGGCTTCTGAAGCGGTTTTATCTTGTCCTCTTATCTCCAAACTTCTATAGTGTCCGTATTTGCAAATTTTGCTGTAATCAAGGGTGTTGTTTTTGGTGCTATGCGCTCTCTTATTCTTTTAGGGCTTTTCTCTTTTCTTTGATCGCTTTAGCCACGCTGTCGATACCATAGGTATGGAAGAGAAATTGAATGAGCCTCATTCTGGATGTCGGGTGCCATAATGTTCTGCTTAGTGCTTTGTCTACCACCTTTGTTAATTCTGTGGGTATTGTATCGAATCTGGAAGCCTCTTCCCTATGCCGCGCTCTTAGTAGCCAGTTCTGTCTGATTTCCTCGGCGTCTAAATTTAACTTAATAACTGTGATGATGTCTACTGAGAGTGTCAGGTATTCCACATTTAAGGAGAGTACTTTTATGTCCTCTACTGCGTCTTCAGATATGGCGAATTCTTCATCTAGCCCTCGTATGGCTGCTGCAAAAAAGTCTGGATCGCCTTTTTGTGTCAAGTTCCCTTCTCGATTCGTCACGGGTGCGTTCATGGTCTCTTCGAATGATGCTGACCAGTGGTTTGGGTAGAATGCTACCGACATGGAACGTTGCATGAGGATGATTTGCTGATCTGTGGTTACTACAAGGCACTGAATGCTGATCGGTGCAGGTATGAGGGATGTGCCTTTGTCGGTTGAGCTATATGTAAGTGCCGTGTTGCCGTACTTTTGACGGATGGATATTTTCGACCCGTCCAGGGCTGTGAGGAGTGGTTCATCGAAGTAGGGGTTTAAGCTGAAGTAGTCGTAGAATCCTATTGGCCCTAAGACGATTTTGAGATGGTCCAGCTCGCTGAATGCGGGTGTTGCTGATATGAGCCGATAATGAGGTGCATTAAAGTAGTGTTTCTCGATGGCTGGCAACTTCTCTTTTCTCAAGTCGGCCAGGTCGTCTGGAATGGGCAGTGGTGTGGCTAAGATGCTCGTTCTAATATCCTGTGGTTTCCAGCCTTTGAAGTCTTCGCTATTTGCGAGAATGATACAGTCATCTACTGCAAAGCGTTCGACATTTGCAAGTTGCATGAGCCAACGTGCGTTATCTGAAGCGAGTGTGTAAAGGCTGCTGGATTTAAGTATGTTGTCTTGTTCTTCTCCGTACTGATTTCCTACCACAATTCTTCCTCCTATATTCTCTGCGGGCTGCATGTGGACTTGCGCGATTTGTGCGGTGAAAGTATTTTCTATGTCATCTTTGTCCTGTAATTTATCAAGTCTTCTACGTATTTCCTGCAATGTGTTTCTGTATTCCTGAGTTTTGAGTTTCAAATTTGGCGGTGCATCGCTTACTCCTAGCTCTTGCTCCTTCGTTTCCAGATTTTTGAGCAGCTGCTCGTAAATTTTCTCTAATCTTTCTAGATCAGTAGTTTCCTCTGGTGAGCCTTTGGTGATATTTGGCGTAAAGCCAAGTTGAATTTGTTCAATCTCTGGAAGCGTTGATCTATCGATGTTTGCTAAATTTAGGTAGCGTTCAGTTTCAGTTCTTGATGTGCAAAGTATTTCGGCGGCACAGATGAGGAGTTTGCGTATCGGTCCTTTGAATGGTTGTGAAACCTCACTGTTTTCGATACGTGATATGGTGCTGCGGCTGGTGTCCGTTAACTTCGCTAGCTCTTCAAGTGAAAGATTGGCGCTGCTGCGTAGGTTAGAAAGGAATTGTCCGAAGTATCTCATTCTCAGGTTTCCCAACTTCTCTATCTATGGTCTTTTCTACGTTTTGAAGGTTTCCCACTTCTTCTCAAGATTTGTATTGTCTTCCCAATAATCCCAGGCATAATTTGAACATGTTGAGGATACGGACGGGACGCTAAGAGAGGCTCGTCTGAGGTTTCTTACGCGGGCCTTTCGGTCCTGGCTTACGAGCGGTCTTCAAAAAGTTGTCTAGTGAGTCGGTGTAGACGAACCGGTCGCGGCCAAGCTGAAAGCCTTCAAGCTTGCCTCGCCTTAGCAGGGTGGCAATGTAGTTCTTGCTTAACCCTGAACGCTCGGCGGCTTGTGGTGTCGTGATGTATTCTCGGTTTTCGTTCTTTTTGAGCATGGTTTAACCTCATGTTCTTGTTACTCAGAGGCAAGTGTACCATAATTAGGAACGCTTGACAAATTAATCACTTTGAGTTTATAATAAACTCTAGAGTGACTAATTACTAACAGTTTGGGTAGTGCTTTTGAGCGGGTCGATGCTCTTGATGGTGTGCGGCGGAATGGTAGCAGGCTGTGAAGGCGAAGTAAGCAGCGCTGGTCCATTCGACACCGAACAATTGAATACTCTGCGAACGCGCTGGATGAGCGACTAAGGACTACAGGCTGGTTCGATAGACAACGATGCTCGAAAGAGGTCTAGGACGCTGTAGTGAGAGTGCGAAAGTTTCTGGGAGTCAGTGAGGACTTCTGGGCAGATGAAGGAAGGGAGCAGAGGCACGGGCAGCGGTGAAGAGTTTCCTATTCGGTTTCATGGCTGGAAACTGCTAACGATCTGCCTGTGAGCATATTTCCTCTTTGGTGGTGTATGTGCAGGTCAGGGTGGATTTTTCGGCGGCTGGTTGTTGAGGGCGTCGTGGGTGTGATGTGGTGGTTGTGGTGGATCGGCGCGGCCTGCACGCGGGGGTGGAAGTGCCTGTAGAGGTAAAGCGATGTGGTGAGGGATGGCAGGGTGGCGGTTGTCTTGATCTGTTTCTGTGGTGGGTAGGTGGAAGTGTCTGTTTAAACGGTGTTTTTTGTGACGTGTGGAAGTGAGGTCATGGTGATGGGTCTTTTCGGACGAAAAAAGGAGCCGACGGAGCTGGTGGCGTGGGATGACGATGAGCCGGTGATCATCTCTCTGGATGATGCGGTGGCGGCGGCTGATGCGGGAATGCTGGTGGAATGTGCGTGGTGTTGGGAGGAACGGCATCCTGGGGAGCCGTTTCCTGAAGAGGCAACCTCAACGATTTGTGGGTCCTGTCAGGAGCGGTTCTTTCGCTAGGTGGTCAGGGTTCTTGGGTTGAAAGTGATGTGGTGGTGTGGGCGGCTGGTGGCGGTTGTCTTGATGCGCGTGCCTGGTGGTGGCTGGTCGGAGGGTCTGCGGCGGATGGCGTGATGATGGTGTGTTGTCTTGATCGGGATGAAAGGGTGGTGTGATGTTCCTCTATAACGTGTACTTGTGGTTGACGCTGACTTCTCAAGAGGCGGAGGTGGTTCAGACGAGGCGGGCGTGGTGTGCGGATCAGGCCATTTTGCGGGTGATGCGTGATCGGGGCGTCTGCTATGCGCATTATGCCTGGGTGGTGCCTCACAATGAGAAGACTCCCTGTACAGAACGCTTTACAGTGCGCTGTGTGGGTGCTCCTCTTGTTGTGCATTAAGGGAGGGGGCGGTGTCTGGTGGACAATCGAAATACTCCTCCTGGCGGCGTCCGTTTCGTTTGCAGCTTCGGGTGACGGCTTCGGCGGGGTTTGAGGATGCTCCTGCATCGGTGGGGCAGTGTCAGTGGGTGGATGAACAGACAGAGGCGCGGTGTGCGTGCTTTGAGTGGTGCTGTGGGGCGCGCTTCTGTCGGGAGCATTGGTTGGGGGTGTATGGTCAGTCACAGTTGCCTGAGCGGTGGGGGAGAACGTAGCAAGGGAGGGGTGTACGTGACGGAGCTGCGTCTGATGGTGTCGTTTGTCGTGAATGTGCTGCGGCTGCGGGGGTGTCTGTGGTGGCTGGTGGTGCTGTGTGCGGTCGCGCTGGTGGTGGCTGGTCTGCTCTGGTGGGCCAGATTGGTCGTGTTCTAGAAAGGAGTGATGGTGGACGGAGAGAAAAAGTTTGTGCTGGTGGTGGTGGCTGTGGTGGTGCTGTGTTTCACCGTGATGTATGGGTTTCTCTTCATTTCGCTCTGGCCCTATCGTCAGTGGGTTGGGGCCAGCCTGCTCGCGGTGTTGGTGCTCGCGGCGGTCGTGTGGATGTGTGGGAAGCTCAATGAGCAAGCGTTACGGCGGGTGCGCTATCGTCATCAGGAGGAGACGCCGCTTGATGAGCAGGGGGAGCCGTACTACTGGCAGCAAGGGATGCAGCAGAATCCCTATCACGGTTCGGCTCATTCTGCGCGTATGCATGAGCCGTTGCATTGGCAGTGAGGTTTGATCGGTTGGTTGTGTAGGGACTGTGTGAAAAGAGTGTGTTGAAACGGTGTGTTGTGATGGGCGTGCGTGGCTTTCAGTAAGTGAGCGTCACGCACGCTTGTTTGTGGTCATGTGTGGATGCGCGTGGCCTGGGAGGAATGTGTATGTACCTGGAAGGAAAAGTACAGACGGCCAAGGTGGATGATTTTGGGACAGGCTTAATGCTGGTCGTGGTGGACCGGCAGGTGATCAAACCGGTGGGAGGTCGCCCTCAGTACACGGTCAAGCTGGTGCGTGGCTGGCCTGGGTTGGATGAGTTGCGTCAACTCAAAAAGGACGGGACTCAGAAAGAGGATCTGGTGGCCTGGGGTGTGCAGAATATCCAGCTTCCACAAGAGGATCAAGTGTTGCCGCTCACCGTCCTGGATATCACAGGCAAGCAAGGGTTTAAGACGCTGGTCTGTGAGGTTACTCAGGATGAGGTTGCCTAGTTGAAGGGAGGAGGGAATGGCTGTGGTACAGCAGGTGGGGAATGGTCGGCGCAATTGGGTCAAGGAAACAGAGCATGCGGTCTTTCGGATCGTGTCGCTGATTCTTTCGGCGGCATCGGCCTATGCGGTGCGGTGGTTTTTCGAGCCGCTTGATGTGGGCGATCCCGTTCATTATGTGCTCTGGTGGCTGGTGGCGATCGGGTTCGGGTTGTTGGGCTTTTACCTGAGTCGTGGCATTGCCTACCGGATGATGAGTAAAGAGTCGATCTGGCTCTATACGCCGCTGTTTGTGTTCATCGAATTTTTCGAAATTCTGTGTAACTACTCCAAGGCGGTTTCTTCGGTGGCGTCTGGTTCGGTCTCGTGGGTGACACATGCGCCGATTGGGCAACAGGGGGCGATGACGTTTCTCACCTACATTGGCTGGTCCATTATTCCGCTGGTGTCCCCCTTGATGGCGGTGGTGGATATGGACATGGTTCGGCGGCGCAATGGGGAGATGGCGCAGAATCGTCAACCTCTGGTGGCAGGCGTGTCTGGTGGGACCAGAGTACCGCCTGGGCAACAGGGGGTCGTTCGTCCGAATAATGGGCGTCCGGTGGTGGTTCCTGTACCACCTGTGCAACAGGGGGCTGCTCGCTCGAACAATGGGCAAACGGCGGCGCGTCCGAATAATGGCAACAATGGGCGTCCGGTGGTGGTTCCTCCTCCACCGAGACAGGCAGCGACTCAAAGCGTGGTGTCTGGTGGTCCAGGAGCGGAGACCGATCGGGATATGTCTCCACTCAAGAATTACTATGCACAGCGGCGTACGGAGCAGAGTGCGGCGGGATCGGTCCCTTTTGAAGAGGAACTGGAGGTGCGGTAGCAGGATGGTGAGTGAGGGGGCGGTGTGTTGCGGAGAGGTGCAGCATATCGCCCTTTTCTGTCTCTGAAAGTGGGCGTTGAAACGATGCGTTTGGTGGAGGTATCTGGTGCGCAATATGCCAACGTTAGTGATTGAGAATTATCAGGCGGTCTTGCAGGTTGAGGGAAGTCCCTCAACGGTGATGTACTGGTTAGAGCAGGTGGTGTCTTCGCTCTATGTGGTGGTGATGAGTGTGGGGATACCTGGGCAGCAGGTTGGGGTGACACTGACAATCCCTTCTAGCCATCAACAGGCGTTTCACCGGCTGGTTGAGATGGCCTCACAACACTGTGAAGCACAGATGCACTATGCCGCTTTGATGAATGAGCGGGATCGTGCGGTGATGCAGTAGAGAGGCATCATGTGAGAAAGTGGGGTGAGGCGTGTTCGTGAGGGAGCAGGCAGAGCAGGATGTGAGACGGCTGCGGGAGTGGTGGCTCTTTGAGGCGGCGACCTTTCTCTTAGAGATGATGGAGGCAGCAGGTGAGGCGACGGCTCCGGTGCGGGTCTCGTGTGGCTGGCCGTCGCGTGGCGGGATGGGGAAGGGCAAGCACACGATTGGGCAGTGTTTTCCTCAAGAAATGTGTGCGGATGGGGTCTCACAGATTTTCGTTTCTCCGCGTATTGCTGAGAGTATCGAAGTCCTGGGAACGCTCTTGCATGAGCTGATTCATGCGGCGGATCGTTGCAAGCACGGACATGGAAGGGAGTTCTCACAACCGGCGCGCCGGCTTGGTCTGGTTGGGCCTCCAACGGCGACGGAGGTCGGGCCGGAGCTGCGGCAGGTGCTACAGACGTTTATCGATCACATGGGGCCGTATCCACATGCGCCGATTGTGGTACGGGAAAAGACGAAGGTGGGGAGTCGGCTGCGGCTCTTTGAGTGCGGGTGCGATCCTCCGGTGAAGGTGCGGGTAGCACGTGATGAATTTCGGGCGATCTGTTGTGAGTGTGAGGAGCTGTTTCAGGCGGTGGAGTGAGGATGAGCACGGAAAAATACGTCGTTTAAACAGCGTCTTTTTCCGTGTTTTTCTGTTGTTTGATGTATAACCTGTAGGTTATGGGTCCGTGTGGGAGTGCTGGTATGTGTGTCTCTAGAGCGGCTCTAGAGGCGGTTTGATGGGACATGCGTGAGAAGGGCTGTGTGTGAAATGGAGTGTAGATGGGGTGGGAAGTCGGGTAAGGCGGTGCTACGGTCTTCAGAACGCGATTACGGGGCTATTGTGTAGTAGTGTAGTTGTTGTGGTGCATGGTAGGTTTACATTAGTTTATGGATTTTTGAAGGGAGTACGTGTGAAAAAAGAGCGGTTGAGAATGATAGAAGAGTTTGTGTACCTTCTTGAGTTTGGTCGTTCGCGTGATGTGGCTTTTCAACTTGCACAGGTGTTGAAGTATCGCGTCAAGGAAGAGATGGGGATGGTTTCACTAGATCGGCGAGGAGATCGGCTTGCACATTTTTACTTTTCTGAAGATGCGTTGATTGATAATCTGTTGCATGAAGGTTGGGCGGTGCTTCAACCAGTTTTACGAAGATTTCGGGTGGTGTATTGGGTGCCTGGGACACGTGAGCAAGCATCGTGTGAGGTGTGTGCGTCTCGTTGTGAGATGGCTCGTTACGTGTTTCAGCTCCATCCTTCTGGCTGTGATATTGTTGAGATAGTAGAAGTAAGCATCCCCTAAAACTCTCCGTTTAAACGCCCCATTTTCTACAGTTTGGTTGACCGTACAAGACGTGCCACTCTCCCCCTCTCTTTTTTCGGTTTTCAGGTGCAGGCGTAGCCCAGAGAGATGAGACGCGCTTGTCAAGGCGGGTTCCCTTTCAGGGTGCCTTGACAAGTAAGAGGGGGGAGGTAGCGGATGGGTGGGTCTCATCTCGCATAATCTGCACCGCCTGAAAACAGAAAAGACCTCGCGGCCTGGGTGGGGGCCTTTTCACGATGGAGGAATCTATGGAACCATTCGGAACGCTGTATACGCTTGGTTATGCCGCTCCTGGGGCACACGAGCAGCTCGATGTGCTGATGGAAGACCCGTCGATGCTTCTGGTTGATATCCGCTTTGCTGCCCGCTCTCGCTGGTATCGAGACTGGCATAAGGGACGCCTGGTGGAGAGGTGGGGGCCTCGCTACCTTCATGAGCGGCGATTGGGGAATGTGAACTATCAGCATCGTCGCAAGCCGATTGAAGGGGGATAGCATGGATGGGGGAGCGGCGGCGGTTTGCAGTGAAAGCGTGCGGCGCGCTGCGGTGGGACAGGGCGCGCTGCGGTGGGGGAGGGGCCCCGCCGCGTGGCCAGGTCCCGCCGCGTTGCCGACAAACCGCCGCCAGGGCCTTCCCTTGACCCTAATAAGAGTAAGTCACACAACTACGCCTTTGGCGGTGGTTGTGTGGCGTACGCTGTTCCGATGATTGGAGGTGTGTGTGTCGAAGTGGTTTCGTGTACGGGCATGGCTGGATATGGAGGATGATCGTCCGGTCGTCGATCGTCAGATAACGGCGTCAGGGCATGTGGCGGCGGCTCATATCGTGCTCTTTAATGCCCGCCTGGGTTGGTGCGATTGGGTGCGGGTTGATGAGGTGGACTTCCCGCATCGTACGGTCAAGTTTCTGGATGTGCGTGCAGGTTTTTCGGCGTTGGAGTATGAAGTTGCCTATGGCTTGTAGTTGATTGGAGGTGGCGTCGTATGAGCACTGTTCAGCGGATGAGGTATTGCTCGCTCTGTGATGTCTATGTGGACGTTGCTGCTACTGGTGAAATGGTGGTCGTGCTGGTCGTGCAACATGGAATGATCCTGATTTTGAGCAGGTATGGGAGCCTGATCAGTGGGTGAGAGGCGCCGCTGATCAGGGGAATGGTTTTGTGTGGTTTGAGCATGAAGGGGGAGAGGGTCTCTGGTGGTATCAGGCTCGTGGTTTGGAGGCATTGCACGATCATGTGTCCTGGTTCCATCTGGATGTGTCATGAGGGGATGAGTATGGCATGGATGATGGTTCGTTTCTTCGTTCAGTTTCTTTATAACAGTTGTGTTTGTCTCTGGTGGGATATTCGGGATCGGCTGGCTGGTCGTCGTCTTGACTGGCGGTTGGGTGAGGTGGTGATGTTCTGTTGGAATGATTTTACGTTGAGGGTGCGGCTCTGCTGGCGTGCATCGCAATATGATCGTCGCATGAGAAAGTCTCGTCGGTTGAAGGGCTTGAAGTAGTTGGAGAAGGGGATGGTGGTGATGGCGTTGTATGATGTGGCGCTCTGGCCTCGTTTTCAGGGGCGTGATATCCCGTATTCATCGGAGGCGGTGGAGGCCGGTTCTCCGTTTGAGGCGATCTTGGGGCTGATGGATGAGTGCTGCTTAGAGCGGGTCGCGTATGCGGCGGCTCGTTTGCTTCCTGGTGTGGTGATCGAGCGTTGGATGATGGGGCGTGGCTTTTGGGTCGCGCTTTCGCGCGTAAGTGAAGTGGAGGTGGTCTATGCCTGTAGATTTCGTGCGTGGTGATCTCTTAGCGTCGGCGGCGCACGTACTGGTGATTCCGGTCAATTGTGAAGGGGTGGCTGGTCGTGGCCTGGCTCTTGAGTGTCGGCGGCGCTATCCTGGGTGGTTTGAGGAGTATCGTGAGCAGTGTGCGATGGGATCGCTGGCGCTTGGGACTCCGGTGCTGGCGCGTGCTCGTGAGGGAAGGATGTTTCTGAACTTTCCGACCAAACATCATTGGCGGTTTCCTTCTCATCTGACCTGTATTGAAGAGGGCTTGCAGTACTTGCTGGCCTCTGTTGGTCCCTGGCATGGGCCTGAGAAGGTGGTGGCCTTTCCCAAACTTGGCTGTGGTGCTGGTGGGCTGTCCTGGAATGAGGTGTGTCCACTGATGGAGCGGTACGTGAGTCAGTTCCCGTGTTTGTCGTTGATCTATGTCTAAGTGTGGCTGTCTGGTTGTGGAGGTGTGTATGGGTGATCACAAGGCTTCTTCTCGTCTTCGCTCTCTTGAGAATCCGTTTCCTTTTCCCTCGATTGCTGAACGGGTGGACTGGCATCTGCAAGAGGGGACACACACCCTCTATGTCTGTCCCCATCCCTGGGCCATTCGACATCACTTCATCAACAAGCAGACAGGGGACATCATTCGTGTGCGCTGTAACCTGTGGACCTGTGAGTACTGTGGTCCTCGCAAGGTGGATGAATGGCGGCAGGTGGTCAAGGAAGCGGAGCCGGTCTTACATCTGGTGCTCACCAAAGCGGGAAAGACGGTTGAGCAGGCGGCGCGTGCGCTCACGACCTTTATGCAGGCGTTGCGGCGTGGTTCGAAGGGTCGGGGAGCTGGTCGCGTGGGGGCGCGTCCGGCCTATCCGGTAGAGTACTTTGCGGTGTTAGAGAGGCATGAGGACTTTGAGGGGGTTGGCTTTCACTGGCATGTGCTGGTGAAAGGAGTGGACTTTATTCCCTATGTTGAGGTGATCAAGCCACTCTGGAAGTCGGCGACGCACTTCAACAAGGAAACGGGCGAGGGGGCGGAGAATGCCTGGATACGTCCGGTGGAAAAGGGCCATGCCATTGGCTATGTCACCAAATACTTGACGAAAGACATTTTCCGCTTGGAGAAAGGGGTGAAAGAGCGGATACGTGAGGTGATCTCGGTGCATGTGGATGAGGGCGGCAATGTGGTTGAGGATCGGATGAGAGTGGCGGAGCTGATCGAGAGCCATGCGCGGCGTATTCGCTACTCACGGCACTTTTTTCCTGAGTCGGTGCGGCTGCTGCGTGCGCGGCTCTTTGCGCGTGCGGATGAGGAGGGCGACGCAACCATTGATGAGGGTGCGGCGGTGCCTGATGGTGAGCTACGTGGTGAAGGGTGGGTGGTCGAGGAACGGCCAGAGCAGGAATCGGAGTGGGTGCTCTACGAGAGAGAGCCATTCACACAGGATGTGGATGAGTACAAAGAGCGGGTCCGGCTGGCATTGGAAGAGGTGCTGACGGATCGGGCGAGTAGTGGGCGGCGGCTCTCGCGGCGGGTGCTCTCGATCTGGTCGTTTCAGCGGGATGCGATGCGGCCTCTCAGTCGAAGTGGGGATGAGAAAGAGGGTGTTTAAACGGTGTGTTGAAAGGTGGTAGAGGAATGGTCAAACGGTCTTCCCAGGTGTTTCAGTTCAAAGTAGAGTTGTGGCGCTCGTTTGCGGTGCTTGAGCCGGATGAGGTGGTGACACTCAAGGTGCCTGGGCGCTTTCCTACGGTAGATGATATTGTACGAGATGCCATGATTATGGCCCGTCGCTCGCATGTGGGCTATGCGCGGGTGACGGTCGAGAACGGGCCCAGGCGGGGTGAGCAATTTGCACGGGTGCATGCGCGGCTCTCGCACGAGGTCTAGAGAGGGTGGTGTCAGGATGGATCGCTATCGGCTGTATTATCGTACGCCGTCGGGTCTGCTGCATATGATTGAAGTGTTTGCAGCCAGTGAGCGGCTTGCGCGTCAAGAGATCAATCGCCAGTTGAAGGATCGGCAGGTGGCGTATCTGGTGCGCTTTACGGTCAAGCGAGCGGTGATGATCGGGCGTCGGCGTTGAGGTGGGCAGTGGAAGAGGGTGAGGTGGTCACGTTTGCGCAGAGTTGGCAGCGGTTAGGGAGGGTGGTTCGCCATCGGTGCGGCTCTCTGTTGTGGGTACGGGCGCATACACGGCTAGGATGGGCGCGTGCGCGGTGTGTGGAATATCGAGATGCCAATGACCTGGACCATTCGTTGGTTCTGTTTCATTGTCCGGCGTGTCAGCAACCGTTGCGGCTCTGGTGGGATGAGCAGGAGCAGGGCGTGTATGAGCCGTCGATAGTGGCGATAGCTGGCGGGCCTGATGAAGCGATGATTACGGCAATGCATTGCATGCTCTGTGCGGAAGTCGTCTACGGAGTTGATGAGATACGGGGACTGGCGGCAGGCGATGAGCGGTGTGGGGTCCTGCTCTCTCCTGGGGGAACGCGTGTGGTACTCACAGTCCTGCATGCGGGGGCGTCGGCGTTGCATGGCTGGTCCTGTGGATATTGTGGAACGTCGTTGTGTACATGTGGATGTGTCGATGAATGAGAAAAGAAAGTCACTGTTGAAACGGTGGCTTTCTCTTTGTATGGAGGTGGTGTGTATGAGGAAGTGTCGTTGTCTGGGAATGTGTTGTGTTTGTGATAAGCAGGGTGCTCCACTCTATCGCTGTGCGGGCTGTGGGCATCGCTTTTGCTTTACGTGTGTGCATCGGCTTGGGGAAAAGTGGGCGTGTGTCTCCTGCATGTCGGTCTGGTTGGAGATGATGACCCATATGGAGCTGCCCGCGCCGGTGGCTCGCTGGTTCAATGATGTGACGTTGTAGGGTTCTGAGGGGCCTTTTAAGCGGCTTTTATGGAGGGATATGAGGATACGAGTAGCAATACAGGATCATATGACGGCTCTTGAGGCTGATAATGCCAGTGCGTATACTACTTCACATCGTCTTGCACACTTGAAGTGGTTTGCTGACTGGCTCGAATCTTCTTATAATGTTTCTGATACCGATGATCTTCGTGTGACACATTTGCGGGCATGGATTACCTATCTTCAAAAGCGGCCTTCTCAGCATGGGGGTGGTAGGCTAAGTGATGCCAGCATCCAGAGTTATGGGCGTGATGTTCTCACATTTTGCCATTGGTTAGAGAATGAAGAAGTGATCGAGAAGCCAATTACAACACACTTTCGGCTTCCTCGAATAGAAAAGAAGTTTATTCCTACTTTCACGCCTGATGAGATTGAGCGGTTGCTTGCCGCTTGTGATGCTGGTAGGAACTACCGTTCGCCTGTTCGTAAAGCGATGACTGCAAGAAATCGGGCTATGTTAAGCGTTCTTATAGACACTGGAATACGTCGTAGTGAGTTAGCGGGCCTGCGTCTATGCGATGTAGATAGGGAAATGCGTGTGTTGGTTGTCCATCGTAAGGGCAATAGGTGGCAGCAGGTTCCTATCTCACTTGAAGGTTTTCGGCCATTGCACGAGTACCTGACGAAGCATCGTCCCGTACTGGCAAAGATGAGTGGGGGTGCGGTTTCTCGTAAGGAGGATGCGGTGTTTCTGTCTGAACATGGCAGGCCGCTCACACCTGCTGGTGTCTCACGTCTCTTCGAAACGTTACAAAAGCGTACTGGTATAACAGGCAAGAGGGTTTCTCCTCATAACTGTCGGCGTTATATGGCGACTGTGCAGCTTTCTATGGGAAGGAGCCCACTCGATGTGCAGCGTCAAATGGGGCATACATCGCTTACCATGACGAACCATTACGCCTCGCTTAGTATTGGGGACTTGAAGCGATCGCATGATGTGCATTCCCCACTACGCGCGAAGCAGGACAAGCCCATAGTTAGGGACGAAGGTTCGGGTTATTGGGAGGAGTGAGTGGTGTTTTAAACGGTTGTTTTGCTGGTTTGGGGGAGAAATTATTTCGCGAAAAAGTAATTTCTCCTATGCCACTAAAGTGGCTCTACAGGCTGGTTGACGTGATTTCGGGAAGATATGATCATCACCTACTTCGCCCCCGATGTGGCACGGTGGCTCAAGGAATAACGTGCGTCTGCAGAGGTAATCTAAAACAAACTTTTATGGCATCTGGAGCATAGCACCCGCCACAAAGTACGGCGGGCGATAGGAAGTTTTGGGGATAAGCGCTCGCGATGGGCGCGTAGTCGCGTATACTATCAGAGATACGAAATTTCATAACTGGCAGGTCATTGAAGCGTTTGAACGCCCACCTCTGGCCTGCCTCCTTACATGCGCGGTGCTGGAGATGTCTCCAGCATTTCTATCATTGTCAGGTTATCCATTTCTGTATGTGCAATGCGCACATATTTTGAAAAAGGGAGCGAAGAACGGAATAGAATAGTGATGTGGGGGAGTTGTAGATGAAGGTTGTGGAAAGTGGTGATGAATTAAAAATTTTAGCCGATAGTGAGTGAACAAGGAAAAAGTTTCGTGCAGATTCTCGCATTTGTGGCCGTTTTAGGGTAATGCAACAGAAAAAAGAATCTGTCCCGAAATCTGTTACTATTCAAATGGCCTTTGCGTTCTTTTCTTTTATAAAGCTCCTCTCAAGAAATTCTTAAGAGGAGCTAAGGTTTTTCTAAGCTTTTTCTAAAATCGTCAAAAACAGTTTCTAACAAGAGAGAAGTGTAGCGTCAATGGTTGGGAATAACGAAATCAATCGCGAGTATCTGCCGATTAATTCGTATGGAGTCATTGGTGATTGTCATTCAGCGGTATTGGTATCACCGGATGGGTCGGTAGACTGGGGATGTCTACCTGACTTTGACAGCCCGGCCATCTTCTGCCGCTTGCTCGATGCGGAGCAAGGGGGGTACTTTCAGATCGCGCCCGCCGAAGGAACAATTCCAGGATCTCAGCGCTATCTGCGTGGGAGCAACGTGCTGCAAACGCGTTTTGCCAGCACAGCGGGTGAGATTGTACTTACCGATTTTATGCCGGTGGAGACCTTGAGCGCCTGGCCCTATAGGGCGATGAACAATAATACCTGGGCGCACAAGGATGGTTCGTGTCATAGTCTGGTCCGCATTGTAGAATGCACACATGGCGAGATGGCGGTGACGATGAGGCTGCGCGTCAGTCCGAATTACGCCGCGTTGCCATCCGAGGTGCTGCTGGCACCCGAAAATAAAGGCGCGTTGATCACCAGCGCGCAGCAACACGTTGGCCTGGCCATCGTGGGAAGTAATCTCTTACCGTCGTTTTCTGTAGAGATGGTTCAGGATAGCGACGACTGGCACAAGTCAGTTGTGGCCCAGGTGCTACTGCGCGAGGGCGAGTGCCTGACATTCGCTTTAGGCGTGGGACGAACAGTACAGGCCGCGCGCAGGCTGGTCGAGACCGAACTGCACCAGCGGAACTTCGACTTCGAGCTGGCGAATACCCTTCACTGCTGGCGCGAGTGGGTGGCAGGCATGACGTATCACGGTCCCTACGAGGACTGGGTTCAGAGGAGCGCACTTACGCTCAAGATGATGACTTATGCACCTACCGGCGCGATCGTTGCCGCACCCACGGCATCTCTGCCTGAAGAGCTGGGTGGCGTGCGCAACTGGGACTACCGCTTTGTCTGGCTGCGCGATGCAACCTTTACGCTGTATGCGCTGAACGTGGTGGGTTTTACTGATGAGGCGCGCGCGTTCACCCACTGGCTGCGTCGCCTCTCGATCGCCGATGGCGCAGAGATGCAGATTATGTATGGCGTGCGCGGCGAGCGCGATCTGACCGAGCAGGAGCTGTCCCATCTCAGCGGCTACTGCAACTCCGGCCCGGTGCGCATCGGCAATGGCGCGGCAAGTCAGAAGCAACTGGACGTGTTTGGGGAGCTACTGGATTGCATCCATCTCTACCGGCGTCAGGGCTGCTTCGAGCGCTACGGTGAGAAGCTGGAAGGTCCGCTGTGGAATATGATGTGCACCATCGTCGAGCATGTGTGCGAGCACTGGCACGAGACCGATTGCGGCATCTGGGAGGTGCGTGGCGGCGAGCGGCACTTCGTCTATTCTAAGGTGATGTGCTGGGTCGCGCTCGATCGTGCTATCAAGGCCGCTGAACAGTATCACCTGGCGGCTGAGCGACTCGCACGCTGGCAGATGGTGTGCGACCAGATCCGCGCCGATATCCTGACCCACGGCTATAATGCAGCGATCGGTGCGTTTACCCAGTCCTATGGCGACAATATGCTGGACGCCTCCAACCTGCTGCTCCCGCTGGTCGGCTTTATCCCTCCGGACGATCCGCGCATGCGCTCGACTGTTGATCGCATTATGGAGAAGCTGACGGACGAGCACGGCTTTGTGTATCGCTATCACGCAGACGATGGCCTGTCGGGCTCGGAGGGTACCTTCGCCATGTGTACGTTCTGGCTGATCGATAACCTGACCATGCAGGGACGCGTTGCGGAGGCTCGCTCGCTCTTTGAGCGGTTGCTGACATATGCCGGGCGCCTCGGCCTCTTCTCCGAAGAGATCGATGCACGCAATAATGTCGCCCTGGGGAATTATCCACAGGCATTTACCCATATCGCACTCATCAATAGCGCCAATAATCTCAAGAAAGCTGAGATCCCATGCTCCAGGCGTCGTTGCCTTCACGACGACGCAGCACTATGGGGTGTCCCGCGATCGTTACGGTAGCGTTACCTGGAGGGAATGGTAAGCGATGGCAAAAATTGCTTTGTGCGTGTGCGATAATATCAGCACAATCACACTATAGCAAGCAAAAAGAGAGTAAAAAGAGGAAGGAGTTTGCGTGGCATGGTATTTTCGGTTCATTACCCTACAGCCAGTCTAAAGCCGCATCGCAAGGAGAGTCTGCCGGGCGGACACCTGTGGATCTTTTCGGGTGCGTTACAGCAGCCGCCACGCTGGATTGAAGCTGGTGGCCTGGTCGATGTGAAGTCGGCGACCGGGCAGTTTGTGGCGCGCGGCTATTATAATCCACAGACCGATATCGCGATCCGCATTCTGACGCGCGACCCCGAAGAGGCGATAGACGCTGAATTTCTGCGCCGTCGTGTGCGCGCCGCCGTAGCCCTGCGCCAGGTCTTTGATCCCGCTGTAACGAATGCCTATCGCCTGATCCATTCCGAGGGCGATGGGCTCCCCGGCGTGGTGGTGGATCGTTATGCTGATATTCTGGTAGCTCAAATTCACACCGCCGGCATGGAGCGCCTGCGCCCACAATTGCTAGAAGCGTTGGCGCAGGAGACGGGCGCGCGTGGAATTTTATTGCGCAACGATAGCGCGTCTCGTCGGCGCGAAGGTCTGGAGATCGAGACGCCCGTCGTCGTTGCTGGCGATGTTCCCGAACGGGTAACGATCCGCGAGAACGGCCTCCAGTTCCAGGTAGATCCGTGGCAGGGGCAGAAGACCGGCTTTTTCCTGGACCAGCGCGATAAGCGTGCGGCTCTGCGCAAATATGCGCCTGCCAGACGCGTCCTCAACTGCTTCAGCTATACTGGCGGTTTCTCCGTCTATGCTGCCCTGACCAGTCCCGACACGCGCGTGACCAGCGTCGATGTCTCGGCCCCCGCTATAGAGGCCGCGCGCCAGCACTTTGCGCTCAACGGTCTCGATCCTGGGCGGCACGAATTTCTCGTCGCGGACGTCTTCGACTACCTGGAAAAGGCCCAGGCTGGGGGGGAACTCTTCGACGTTGTTGTGCTCGACCCGCCAGCGTTCGCTAAGACGCGCGACGCGCGCTCACAGGCGCTCAAAGCTTATCGTCGTCTGAATACGCTCGGTATGCAGGTGCTGCGACCGGGCGGTATCCTGCTCACCTGCTCGTGCTCCGGCGTCGTTGGGTTGGACGATCTGCTGGGCGCGCTCTCCCAGGGCTCACAGCACCTGCGGCGCTCGGTGCAATTGCTTGAGACCTACACGCATGATGTTGATCACCCTATCAATCTGGCTATGCCTGAGACGGCGTATCTGAAGGCAGTCTTCTGTCGCGTGCTCTAAAGCTTCTTCATCCTGGAATTGCCTCTGCTATGTGAAACGGCTGCGAGCAAGTGTCGTTCTTTGGCGTAGATGCGCCGGAGCATCGGCGGCGCTAGCATCTGTTCCAGCAGATCGATGAGACTGGTGTCACTCTTTGTGCATTGCCCATTAACTATAACAGATGGTGCAGCATACTGGAAGAATCCTTCGTGACTAGCTCGTGAGCAAAGCAGCCAGGGAGTGATGGACCTGTGATGAGTACAGGGCATACTAGAAGTAGATCTTTGTATGAGGGTGGAAGAGGCAGGCCGGGACAGACGATGCCGGGCTGAGACATGCTGAGACGGCTGCGATAAAATGGTATTTTTGCTCTGGGAGCGGAAAAGGGCATCTCCAACAGCCCCTTTTATAGCAGCCGTTTCAGCATGCAGAAGGTCAGGAGCGTGTGGTCAGGATGCACAGCCTATGGAGCGCTCTAGTGGCAACAGGGACGTTCCACAGCGCTCGCTCTCGTACAGAGATTCCCTCTTTGTTTTTCCGGGCCGTCTAGCGACCGCGGTCGCCATCGTTCGATTGAGGACTGCCTGAAACCGGTTCACCCTCGTCGAGATGCGCGGCGTCTGACCACCGCTTGAGCGTCCCTACCACCTGCCCATCGTCGGTCGAAAGTTCGATCTCTGTAATGGAACAGTTGTGGTTTCTCACGCTCGTTAACAGCTCCGGGTCCATATCTGGACAGATGTCGCAGATCGTGCGCGTGAAGATGCCCGTATGACCGACGACGACGATGTTGTGCCCCGTTTTGTCGCGGGTGATCTCCTCTAGACCCGAACGCATCCGTGCCCATAGTATTGTGTAGTCCTCCCCGCCAGGGAAGCGCGTTTCATATCTGCCGTTGACCCACGCCTGCAGGATGCGATCGTGCAGCCCCCAGTTCTCCTGGGTAGGGGGCCGGAGCTCCAGGGCGCCGACGTTGATCTCGCGAAACTGCTCCAGTAGCGCGACGGACAGTCCGGACTCCTTTGCAATGATCTCAGCCGTCTCCCGCGCCCGCTTGAGCGGAGAAGCGTAGACTGCGTGAATGTGTTTATCTCTGAAGTACGCGGCAGTCAATTGAGCCTGCTTGATACCTTTAGCGGTCAGTGAGTAATCTACGAGTTTGTAAGAGAATTCGTGAGTGAGATTGGCGAGATTTTCGCCGTGACGAACAAGATAGATCGTATTTGCCAAATATGTAACTCCTTCTTTGCACTACCATCCTTATCTTGCGTTATAGTATAAGTTATGTCAAGGCATGATTGGTTGCGGTGGCTTGCTGTTTATCTGCCAATGGTACCAAAAAAGGAGGACACACGCTATGGATACAGAGCAGCAATTGCTCAGGAACGCCTTCGAGCCGCTTCCTCTGGGGAGCATTCGACCGGCAGGCTGGTTGCTGCAGCAGTTGCGTATCCAGGCCGAGGGTTTGAGCGGGCACCTGGACGAGTTCTGGCCCGATATCGCCGAGAGCGCCTGGACAGGGGGCGGTGGAGAGGGCTGGGAGCGCGCCCCTTACTGGCTCGATGGACTGGTCCCGCTGGCCTTCTTGCTGGATAGCGAACCGCTGAAGCGCAAGGTGGGGTACTGGATGGACTATATCCTGGAGCATCAGCAGGAGGATGGCTGGCTGGGTCCGCTCCATGATGCAACCTATGGCTACCAGTACGATCCCTGGCCCGTGTACGTGCTGCTCAAGGCGTTGACGCAATGGTATGAAGCGACGGGCGACGCGCGTGTGATCCCCGCCATGCAGCGTTTCCTCCGCCGTTTGCAGGGGCAGATAGAGCGCGAGCAACTGCGTTCGTGGGCGCAGTTACGCGGGGCCGACCTCGTGCTGAGCATATACTGGCTGTACGAGCGAACCGGGGAGGGCTGGCTGCTCGCTCTGGCGAGTACTGTGCAGGGACAGACCTTCCGGTGGCAAGCGCAGTTCGCGGACTTTCCCTACAAAGAGAAGCAGACGGAATGGCAGTTTCAGAGCCACGTTGTCAACAATGCCATGGCCCTGAAGCTGCCCGCGCTCTGGTACCGGCTCACGCACGACGCGGCGGACAGGCGTGCCGCCGCGCAGATGATCGAGACGCTCGACACCTATCACGGCCAGGCCACCGGCATCTTCTCTGGCGACGAAGTGCTGGCCGGCAAAGATCCCTCGCAGGGGACCGAACTGTGCGCCGTCGTCGAGTACCTCTTCTCGCTGGAGACCCTGTTCGCCATCCTCGGTGAGCCTGCATTTGCCGAGCGCATGGAGCGCATCGCCTTCAACGCGCTGCCTGCCACGTTCAAGCCGGATATGTGGGCGCACCAGTATGATCAGCAGGCCAACCAGGTCGTCTGCGCCGTCGCGGAGGATCATCTATACAGCACGAACGGTCCTGACGCGAACATCTTTGGTCTGGAACCAAATTTTGGTTGCTGCACTGCCAACATGCACCAGGGATGGCCCAAATTTGCTATGCACCTCTGGATGCGTGCCCCCGATGACGGACTGATCGCACTCTCGTATGCCCCTTGTGTTGTCTCCACAATTATCGGCGGTGTGCCTGTCCGCATCGAAGTGCAGACGCAGTATCCCTTCGAGGAGAGCGTACTGATTAAAGTATCCAGCGAGCGACCCGTGCGCTTCCCATTGCACCTTCATATACCCGGTTGGGCCGGTGAAGCGAGCATGGCGATAGAGGGCGAGGAGCCTGAAGAGCGGCTGCAGGTGGGAATGTTCTATACGATCGAACGCCAATGGAGTATACCAGGGTCCATTCGCCTGCGCCTGTCCATGCCAATCAAGGCGCAGACACGCTATCACAACAGTATATCTGTTGCGCGTGGGCCTTTAGTATACTCTCTTCGAATGAACGAGGATTGGCGACAGATCAGGGGAGAGATTCCGCATGCCGATTGGGAGGTTCACCCGGTCAGTCCGTGGAATTATGCCTTAGCGATCGACCGGGCGCATCCAGAGCGCTCTTGTTCCGTGATCACCCGCCCGGTTGGCGAGGGGCCGTTCTCGCCGGAGGGTGCTCCTGTACTGCTGCGGGTGAAAGGGCGCCGCGTGCCGGCGTGGATGGTAGAACATAATGCCGCCGGGCCATTGCCAGTGAGTCCCGTGTCATCGGACGAGCCGGAAGAGGAATTGAGGCTCATCCCCTATGGCTGTACCAATTTGCGCGTCACGGAGTTCCCAACGTTAGAGTAAGACAGGGGAGGACAGTTTCATGGTGAAGCATGGGTGGGCGTTGTGCCATTTCACATGAGTCATCTTGTGGTATGATAAAAAAAGAACGATCTGCTTGCTGCAAGCGAGCGTAGCCAGAACTGCTATTTTTGTTACCATGATCGCGTTATGCCCCTTGACACCATTCGTAGGAGAATTCGTGCTAAAGAGAAAGGCTTTCCTCGTTCGCGAATGACACCGTCAGTCATCTTCATTCAGCTAGAAAGGTAAATGCCGTGGAATTTTCAGGAAGTCAGACGTTTAAAACTTCTAAAGAGAATGTATGGGCCTACCTGCTCGATGTAAACAAAGTAGCGGAGTGTGCGCCCGGGTTTCAGAGCTTAGAAGTACTGGAAGACGAGCACTGGAAGGCCGTCATCGGTATAGGCGTGGGGCCGGTGAAGGCGAAGTTCACCCTGGACGTCACGCGGGAGATGCGGCCTCAGGACTACATGTTGGTGAAGGGGCGCGGCAAGGCGCCGGGGAGCGGCGTCGAGCTATTCGGGCATATGGACCTGGTGTCCATAGACGCTCACCAGACGCGCATGGACTGGACCGCACGTGTCCTGGTGAGCGGCACGATCGCCAGCGTAGGGGCGCGCCTGCTCAGCAGTGCCGCCGAGAAGCTAACCGGGCAGTTCTTTAGCTGCCTCGAAACAATGCTCCGTTCGTCGGAAGCCGCCTCGGCGGGAAGTTAGCCGCTGTAGAGAATGCGCCTGCCTTGCTTACCGGATCGATGAGCAAGGCAGGCGCAAACTTCTGCCTGTGCGCTAGACGATCGCTTTATCCAGATTTTTGAAGAATGTGCCGAGCGTGCTCTTCGTCATACCCTGGCCGATCGGATTGTTAGCGAGGGCGATGGGTCCTTCAAGATCGGCCTGAGTATCGTAAGAAAGCAGCGCGCCGTCGGTTTCGTCGTTGAGATTGATCTGACTGACGGCATTGACGGAGCCGCCACGACCCTGGCGCAGCACCTGGAGTTCCAGGTAGCGCGGTGCCTGGTGGTTGGCAATATTGATGACGACCCTATAGGGTCCCTTAAGACCGGGCAGGGGCGTGCTGATATGTGCCTGGATACGGTTATTATCGAGATATTCGATGGAGTGACAGCCGGGGATGCAGGATTTCAGAACTTCAGGATTGAGAATAGCATTGAATACCTGCGTGCTAGATGCTTTAAACTTATGTGTACCGCTGAGCTTCATGTCAGGAAAAACCTCCCTCATAATAAAAGATAGCTGGCTAAAAATAGCTAGCCAATCGGCGGCTATGGAGCGTAGAGAATATGCTCGCTCCACGATCCAGGATTGTATTGTAGCGGTTTCTGTGCATAGTTGTGAAAAGCATGGACAAATAGGATCTGGCCCTATCAATCCCCTTCTCGCCTTGACCTACGCCCGTTGACAAACGAACCAGGCGGGCGGTTGGACTACGACCAACCGTCATACAAGACATCAGAAATGATGGCCTGTACTGGAGCGATGGGTGCGAAGCAGACTCCTGCAAAACGTTTGCAGTGGAAATGAGCATGACTCACACGTTGGGACGCTTCCCAACACGCTCATGCTTTTACCGTAGGGAGCGTTTTACCGGACGTCCCCCGCGAAACATGATTGGAAATGTGCTCTTGCGGAAAGAATAGGGGAGAGAGAACAAATTGTCAAGAAACATGAGAAAATTGTCATACATGTCCACATTTGTTCACGTTTGTCTACATATTCTAAAACTTGTTACGATACGTAATATTCTGAGTATTTTTAGTTATCCAAATGTGCTATATAAGCTGGCAATTCCAGCGGATGTGTTATACTGCGTCTGTGCATCTCAACATATATCGTTTGTCGAAAAAAATGTATGGGGGCAGCGATGGCTTTGCATGAAGAACGTAGTGAACGGCGCAAATGGAGTTTGCGCATTGAGCAGGAGCGCCAGCATCTTTCCGCTTCAGTAGAAGAGGCGCTCGCGGATACTGGTACGTCAGAACAGGAGTGGCAGGATGACGAGCAGAGTTTTTCCAGATCAACCACGAGCAGCGGGACGCCGCTTGTTCCGCCGCGGCTGAGCCTGCAATCCAGAACGCTACAGACAGTACGACCCGCCGGTCTGATGAATGCGACAACCAGCGAACATTTCGCGACTCCTCGCGACGGTTCTACAGAGACGGAGCGGCAGTCCGAAGCTCCTGGTGAGGGGCGCGCGCAGGGTACAAGCATGCTGGCGCGCCTGGCTCAGCGTTTCACATCGTCGATTGCGGCGATCGGGAATCCTGCGAAAGCTGCTCCAGCGCATCAGCAGAGGCCGATAACATCATCGCAGGGACCGACTTCTTCTCAAGATGCGCGCCCGGCTCTGCCCTACGATCGCGTAGAGAGCGACGTTACCAGGGAGCGGCCCGATGTGCCCCTGGTAAGGGTGATCGATACTGCGCCGCCAGCTCACACTGTCGTGGAGGCGCCTGTGCGCGGCCAGGCACGCTCACTCAAGCGCAATGGCAAGGTACGCCTGGAGACAGCGGTTCTGCCCGCGATACCAAAGATGCCAGAGAGACGGCTTGAGGAGCAGGAGACCGGTGAGGAGCTGCTCACGTCGGAGGTAAGAGAAGCGCTTGACAGACAGCAGGTAGCCCTTGCGCGCCGGGAAGAGGAACGACTCGTTGCACCGTTGCCCATCCTGGAGATGTTCGAGGGTGAGCTTGGTGTGGCGGCGCGCGGTTCCCTCTCAGGATCGAGCGCCTTCGAGACTGGCCAGAGCGACGTAACCCTATCTAATACGCGCGTCACCGCCTCCAGCGTTGTTCAGGTGATGCTGACGAGCAATCCCGGACCCGTTGTAGTGCAGTATATATCTTTGCAGCCGCAGGTCGGCTTTACCGTGCATCTGACCGCGCCGGTAAGCACGCGTACGACGTTTAACTACGTCATCCTGCTCGGCGAGCTGTTTTAGAGTTCGCCCTCGATCTCCTGGCGCAGGCGGGTAAAGAAACCTTTCATGTAGGTATAGCGCTCGGCGGCCAGTTCGCGTCCCGTCGGCGTCGTCATGCGCTGTGGAAGGTCGCCGAAGAGGAGCTGGAACTCGATGCTGGGCGAGTAGTCCGGTCGCCTGCGCAGGCGGCGCACAGTTTGTAGAATAGATACGTCGAGGGCATGGGGCGCAGCGGCAGACGACGAGACGTTTCTCCATTATAGCGGTCCGTTTGAGGATACTACACTAACAACAGTGGTAATGTAAAGGTGAAACGGCTCCCCTCGCCAACGATGCCGCTGCTCTCCACGCGAATATCGCCACCGTGCAGGCGCAAGAACTCCGCCACCACGTAGAGTCCCAGGCCCACGCCGCGCGTCTGGCTTCCTGCGATATTGGGGGCGCGATAGAAGCGCTCGAACAGGTGTTCCTGTGCTTCTGGCGGAACGCCGATCCCCTTATCCTCAATGGACACCTCGATCATCGTCTCCCGCTCAAGCCGGGTACGCTGCGACAGTGTGATTGTGATGGGACTGCCGGGCGGACTATATTTTATCGCATTTTGCAGCAGGTTGGCAAAAATCTGGAGTATACGCGCCCGGTCGCCGTGTACGAAATAGGGGTATTCGGCGGGCGTGACCGTGTAGCTGATAGCATGGAGCGTCGAGGTCGCGCTATTGCTCGTGACCGACTCCTCGACGACCTCTTCCAGGTCAAAATCCTCCTGATTGAGTGTGACCTGGCCGCGATTGAGCTGCGTGACCTCCAGGAAGGTACCGACGATATTGGTCAACTGGTGCGCCTGCGTCTCAATACTGTTCATGCTCTCATACAGCTTGTTGAAGGCATCCTGGTTAGGGAGGCGCCTCAGCACGCGCGCCATCATCTGACTGTGCGCGAGGATGATAGTCAAAGGCGTGCGAAACTCGTGGGCCGTGATTGCCAGAAACTCGTCCTTCAGCGCGTTGGTCTCGCGCATCGTTGCCTCGTTGGTGCGTGCGATCGTTGCCTCCTGCTGCCAGCGCGTCTGTTCTATCGCCAGTCCCGCAAACTGGGCGATCCCCGCGACCACAGCAATATCCCAGACGTTGAAGCCGCGACTGGACTCCTGACGCGCGCCCGTTTCGTGGGACCTATCCTCTGACCTGGCGCGTGGAGAGCGATCGAGCATCATCATGCCGAGCAGGTGGTTGTTGTGGGTGATGGGCGCGGCCAGGATCATCGTATCGTGGAAGGCGTTTGGGTGTTCGGGACATTGCTCGTCGTTGACCAGGGTGGCGTGTCCAGCCAGCAACTGAGCGTGGAAGCCCGCG
>WNFY01000834.1_pt1 | contig 28409 bp, 32 predicted proteins | sample 5400091 | NCBI WGS metagenome assembly WNFY01 (sample SAMN13153364, study PRJNA577476) | soil metagenome | isolation source: 60 cm soil or saprolite under grassland replicate 1 | place: USA:California | collected 2016-06-15 | reverse complement strand
TCGCTGGGCAGAAGTCCCTGCTTGAGCAGTTCCAACGCCCGCAGCCGTCGCCGTTCCAATTCCTCCGGGCTTCCGGTCGGTCTCATGGCGCACCTCCGGCCCCAAGTATAGGACATTATTTACGCAGGTTTCAATAGCTTCTTGCGATCGTCTCCATCAGCGACCACGGCGTAGAGAGAACTGAGCCAATAGGTTCCCTCAAGGAAATCCAGCGTTCGCAGAATCTGAACGAAGGCAGTGATCTTCCGCTCACCTGCTAATGACTTTGAGTAGGGTAGAGCCGGACGCGGCAACACCGGAAAATCTGTTCGGCACCAAGCGGCTAGAACCGTTCCGACAACGGTCCTGGCGTTACAGCGATGTAGCTTGGCGACCCAGCCGAGCTCACGAATTCGACGGGTGAGGGAGACTTTCTCTTGTGCCTTCATTTGCAGTGGGTTGTCTTCCCGACCGTCGTGGCCAGAACCACGATGTAGCCAAACTGAAAACACACCTCCTGGGCCGGCGCCGCACGCGTATGCGGGATGCCGATCGGCGAGCACGAGCGGCCGGCGATTTCCTTTTGGGACGGTTTGTACGCCCGCAGCGCGCTTGTCGAGCCAGCCTTCAAGCTCATTTTCTCTCCCGATCAGGAGCAGTTTGCGTTCTCCGAGCGCGATCGTCAAAAATGATTGCGCGCGCGGAAGTCGCCGAAAAGCAAACGGGCGGCCTAAGCCGCCCGTTCTATCTTGCTCTGAGCATCGAGCGCTACGCCACTTTCCTCCCAACCACCCCAAACAGCGCTGGCACGGCCTTCTCTTTTCCCCGCTCGCTCTTGGGCGCTGCTTCGCGGTGACGCTCCTCGGCCTGCTGGTGCCGGTGGTACTCGAGCTGTTCCTGGCGCACCGACTGTTGTGCTTTTTCCGAGGGCATGGCGGGCGCGGGCTGCCGTTCTTGCCGGCGTCCGTGGTCGCGGCGGGGCGATTGGCCCTGGCGCGGTTGCGCTGAAGGCTGTTGCGGGCGTCCGCCGCGCTCGGGTCGGCGCTGGCCGTTGCCCTGGTTCCGCTGCGCACTACGCGGTCTGTCCGGACTGCGCGGCTGGCTCTGCGACCGCTGTCCGCGGCGCCCCTGCGGTTCGGGTTGCGCGCTGTGGTAGCCCGAGCCGACTTCGAAGCCCGGGATGATCTGCTGCTCGATTTTCTTGCCGATGAGCCGCTCGATGTCCCGAAGGTACGAGCGGTCTTCGCCCGAGACGAGCGACACCGCCTGACCGCTTTCCCCGGCGCGGCCGGTGCGGCCGATGCGGTGGACGTAGTCTTCGGGGACGTGCGGCAGGTCGTAGTTGACGACGTGGGGCAGCGACTCGATGTCGATGCCGCGGGCGGCGATGTCGGTGGCGACGAGCACCTGCAGCTCGCAGTCCTTGAAGCGCTTCAGGGCCTTCATGCGCTGCGGCTGGCTCTTGTTGCCGTGGATCGCGGCGGTTTCGATGCCGTCGTGCTCCAGTTGCTCGGCGAGGCGGTTCGCGCCGTGCTTGGTCCTGCAGAAAACGAGCACCTGCTGCCAGTTGCCCGACTTCACCAGGTGCGCGAGCAGCGCGCGCTTGCGATCCTTGTCGACCGGGTGCGCGACCTGGCCGATCAGCTCGATCGGCACGTTGCGCCGCGCGACCTCCACGGTTACCGGGTCGTGCATGAAGCCCGCCGCGAGCTTTCTCACTTCGTCGGGAAAAGTCGCCGAGAAGAGCAGGTTCTGGCGTTTCGCGGGGAGCAGCGCGAGCACGCGGCGGATATCGTGGATAAAGCCCATATCCAGCATCCTGTCGGCTTCGTCCAGGACGAGGATCTCGACCTGGCGCAGGTCGATGGTCTTCTGCCCGACGTGATCGAGCAGGCGCCCGGGCGTCGCGACGACGATGTCCGCGCCGCGGCGCAGCGCATCGACCTGCGGCGTGAAGCCCACGCCGCCGTAGATCACGGCCGCGCGCAGCTTCATGTGCCTGCCGTAGGTGCGCACGCTCTCCTCGACCTGCGCCGCGAGCTCGCGCGTGGGCACGAGGACGAGGCAGCGCACCGGATGGCGCGCGGGCGAGTGGCTGACGTTCGCTTTCGAAGCGAGGAGCTGCAGCATCGGCAGCGTGAAGCCGGCGGTCTTGCCGGTGCCGGTCTGCGCCGCGCCGAGGAGATCTCGGCCTGCGAGTACTACGGGAATGGCTTGCGCCTGGATGGGGGTGGGTTGGGTGTAACCCTGCTCGGCGACTGCGCGGAGCAGCTCGGACGAAAGCCCGAGATTCTGGAAAGACGTTTCGATGTAAATCTCCTAATGTTTATCAGGAGGGAGGATGTGAGGGCTGCGCCCTCTGTTATAAACCGCTCCTGAAATCGGCCTGGGAAGGCTTCGCCTTCGCACCGGTTCAGGCAGAGAAACCGCTTGAAAAATTCGAGGAACTTGAGAGGAACCGCGAAGAGGCTGCAGCGCTAACCGGATAAGGCGCTGCGGAAACCTTGGCGCGCACTATACAGGGGTTTGGGGTGGGGTGCTTGGGTTTCGGAAAACGGATCAGCGCACGAAATACCCGGCGGACGAAGTGAACGCCGGCGGCGCCGCGCAGCTGCCGACTGGAGAGTATTCGAATCGCACGCGGGTCGGCGATGTGAATTGCACGAGCATCGCCCCCGGCACGGGCGTCGGGGTGAACGAGGTGCCGGCGTCCATCTCCGCCGTGGTCAGGCCGTCCCAGCAATGAAGCGGCTGGCTCGCCAGCTCCGGGTGGTAGCGCGCGCCTTTGAAGGAAATATTATGAGTGACGCCGGGGACATCGAATCCGGGATACGGGAACGTCAAGGTCCGGCCGAGCGGCGCGACCGACTGGCCGATCGAGAAGACCATGGCGAGCGGATCGACGTTGCCGTATAAAAACCCCGCGAGCCCGTCTTCGCCCGCGAGGAGGAACGGCCCGGCGAGGGCCTCGGGAAACCAGCCTCCCGCGAGGCCGCCGTCCAAGCTGTCCTGGAACACCTGCCCGCAGCGCGGCTCGCTCGTGCGATGCACCGATCCGTCGAAGCTGCCGAGCTTGGCGTACAGGGCGTCGCGGTCCGCGGCCGTGAAATAGTCGAGCGGGCAGCGCGCGTGGGTGCGCGACGGATCGAGCTCGGCGAAGAGGTCCGGGGTGAGAACCCGGGGAACCGGCTCGCCCGCCGCCGTGAGCGCGGCGATGAGCTGGGCAAAGGTGAGCTCGTAGCGGCCCGGAACGACGGCGGCCCCGGGCGGCGGCGCGGGCGCGGTGCTCGCGGCCCGAGTGTCGAAGACGGTGAAATTGAAAGACACCTGGTTCATCCGGTACACGGCTCCGACGATCGTCCCCGAGCGCACGCGCACGTGCGCGAGCCCTGAGCAGCTCGTGGCGGCGCCGGAGCCGTCGTGGGTGCACCACGCGCGGATGCCTCTGCGGATCTGGGCGGCCCGCGCGACGAGCTCGGGCGGCCCCGTGATCGCGTTCAAGTGGTGGTAGGTGAACCGGATTTCCTGGCACGGCCTGAAGTTCACGTACCAGTCGTCGCCGGCGAAGAGCGCGCCGCCGCTGTTCGGCTCCCAGCGCAGCGACGTGATCGTCGCGTCGCCGGGGATGCGGATCGGCACATCGGTCACGGCGGGGATCATCTGGTGGCCGTCGGCCCCGCCGAACGCGAACGGCGTGTAGAAATAGGTGGTCGAGATGGGAAGGATGTGGCTCGCGCCGTTGGTGTTGCCGAGCGGAACGAGGCCGCTCACCGTGGAAAGATCGACGGGAAGGGTGTCGAAGAACCGGGTGAGCGTGAAATCGCTCTCCGAGCAGGGCCTCAGGCCTTCCGGGCCGGCGCCGGCGCTGACCGCGCGTCCCGGGAGGAGCAGGCTCGCGGCAATCAGCACGGCCCCGGCGAAGATCAAGGCGGTTCGGTTCATCGGCAAACGCTCTCGATCAAATAAAAGCCGCCGAGGTAGAGCGAACTACGCCAATTCCCGTTCAAGGCTTCGCGCTGAAATCGAGCCCGCCTGCATCCGCCGCGGGCGCCGCAGCGGGTTTGCGTGCAGCGGGTGCAGCGGCCGCAGCCGGCGCGCCGCTCAGGAGCCGCTCGAGATCCGCCTTGACCGCCGCGTTGTCGAGCGCGACGCGCCCCTGCAGGCGCAGCAGAATCCGCGCGGGCAAATCGATCATGCGCGGGTCGCCGGCGCGCATGTTGGCGGCGATGTTGAGGAGCGGCACCGCGTGCGTGTTGCGGAAGCCCGGGCTCGCGCGCTCCATCGCCTCTATGACGGCGTTCTGCGCGCGGGCGACGCCGATCAGGATGTCGGCGAGGTGCTCGGTGGTGAGGTTCATGGTCTCCCCTGGCTTGGGCTGTTCGGACGGGGCAGGATAGCACTGCCCCGTAATCAGGCGCGCGCACCCTTCCGTGGTGCGCATTCAGCCTGCCGCAAGGTCCCGGCTGTGATTTCCTGCTAGAAAGAGGCGCGAAAGCCTTTGGCACGCTAGTTGCGTCACGCTAAGGTGTAGGAGCCCGTCGTCTTCCGCAAGGCGGGCTCACCGGATGGGAGGATGCAATGCCCGACCTGAAGCTTGCCTTTCTGCGCGCGCTCGTCGCTTCGTTCGCGATGTCGTTCTTTTCGGCGGCGGCAGCCGCAGCGCCGGAGGAGGCGGTGCTCCTCGTGGCGAAACGCGGCTTCGAGGATCCGGTCTACGGCTCCACCATCGTTCTCGCCAGGCCCGTGGAGGGCGGCGGCCACGTCGGCTTCATCGTCAACAAGCCGACGAAAATGAGCCTCGCCGAGCTTTTCCCCGAACACGAGCCCTCGAAGAAAGTCGTCGATCCGCTCTTCCTGGGCGGCACCGTGGACATGAACCTGGTTTTCGCCCTGGTGGAAGAACGCGGGAGCAGGAAGGACGGCTCGATCCGCATCGCGCCGGATCTTTTTTTCGCTTACGAAACCAAGGCAGTCGACCGGATCATCGAGTCGGAGTCCGACCACGCGCGTTTTTTCCTCGGGCTGGTGGTGTGGCGGCCGGGGCAGCTCGACGACGAACTGGATCGCGGTCTGTGGTACGTGCAGGAGCCCGAGGCGAAGCTCGTGCTGCGCAGGAAAACCGACGGCCTCTGGGAGGAGCTGGTGCGGCGCGGCGAGGCGCGGGCAAATACAATTTAGAAGCACCACCCCGGCGCTTCGCGCCACCCCTCCTCGGTGAGGAGGGGAAATCAACTGCGCTTCCATCCCCGCGCCCTCCAGCAGCGCGGGCACGATCTTCCGTCGCCGGGTTCATTCCTCGCCCCACAGCGGCTTGCCCAGATCTGCCGCAATCGAGGAGAACATCAGGTTCAAGCTCAGGCTTACGCGGGTTTCGGCGCTGGCGTTGGCATCGACGGAGTGGACCAGATACGAAGGGAAGACGAGCAGCGTGCCGTTTTTGACCTTTACCACGACTTGATCGGTGTTGACGCCGGTGAGCTCCGTGACCGGCGGCCGGAGAACGCCGGTCTGGCTGCGAGGGTCGTGGAAGCTGATGGTGTCCGCGCCGGGCCAGGTGCGCACGTAGTACACGGCGCTCAGGTAATTGTTGGGGTGGCTGTGCGCGCGGTGCGCGGCTCCCGGCGCATACAGGTTCGCCCAGCAGCCCGTGATCTCGACCGCCTCCGCGCCGATTTTCAGGAACTGCAGCACGCCGGATGCGGTGCGGCTGACACGGTCGCAAAGCTCGCGCAACTCCTCCCGCCGGTGCAGGGCATGGCCCGACTGCCAGGCTTCGCCGGCCTTCAGCTCGGGCACCCCCTGCCGCAGCGAGCGCAGCAGCCCGAGCACGCTCGCGTCGATCGCTTCGTGCGCTTCGGCTCGAAGCTGGGTTTTCCATACCAGGGTGGGAAACAGCGAAAAGACGTCCGAATCCTCGATCCACGAATGCCTGCCCGGTGTCGCCATGGAGCCCCCGCGCGCGAACGGACTCGAAACGCGCCGCGCCTTCGCTCACACGGGCGCCGCGCGGGTTCGATTTTGCTCCTGTTTCCGGCCTACTGCGCCTCGATGCCCGCGCGCTTCAGCACCGCACCCCAGCGCGCGATCTCGGTGACGATGAACGCGGCGAACTCCTCCGGGGAGCCGGCTGCGGGGATCGCGCCCTCGTTGTCCAGGCGCGTGCGCAGATCCGGGGTCTGCATGATGCGGCGGATCTCGGCGTTCAGCTTCGCCACGATCTCGCGCGGGGTGCCGGCAGGCGCGAGGATGCCGTACCAGCCCGATGCATCGAATCCCTTCACGCCCGATTCGTCGAGCGTCGGGATCTGCGGCAGCGACGGCAGGCGCGTCAAACCCGTCACCGCGAGCGCGCGCAGGCGTCCCGAATTCACGTGCGGCATCACCGCCGGCGCGCCGTTGATGCCCATCGAGAGCTGCCCCGAGATGAGGTCGGTGAGCATCGGCCCGACGCCCTTGTAGGGCACGTGGAGAATGTCGGTGCCGGTCGCGAGCTTGAAGTACTCGGTGGTGAGATGCGAAGTGCTGCCCGAGCCCGCCGAGCCGTAAGTGAGCTTGCCGGGATTCGCGCGCGCGTAGGCGATCAGCTCCGCCGCGCTCGCCGCGGGCACCTGCGGGTTCACCACCAGCACGCTCGGCACCATCGCCATCAGCGACACCGGCGCGAAGTTCTTCACCGGGTCGTAGGGAAGATTCTTGTAGATCGCCGGGCTCACCGCGAGCGGGCCCAGTTGCCCCATCAGGAGCGTGTAGCCGTCGGGCGCCGCCTTCGCCGCCGCCTCCGATCCGATCGAGCCGCCTGCGCCGGGGCGGTTGTCGATCACCAGCGGCTGCCCCAGGCCCTCGGCGAGCTTGTGCGCGAGTGCGCGGGAGAGGATGTCGGTCGAGCCGCCGGGAGGAAACGGTACGATGAGGCGGACCGGGCGCGAGGGGTAGGTCTGTACCGGGCTGGTCTGCGCGTGAGCGGCGGTGATAAGCGCGGCGAGGAGAAGCGCGGCGAGACCACCCCGGCGCTTCGCGCCACCCCTCCTCGATGAGGAGGGGAACGGAAGGGCGCCAGCCCTCATCGTGCCGCCGATGACTAGAAGTACGCGCGCAACATGATACGCGTTACGGTGTCCCAGGAGTGCCCGCTGGAGTTGGTAATGAGGTTCGGAAAGAAGGTGGAATCCGTGATTTTTGAAATGGACCTGGCGTACTCCAGGCCCACATCGAATCCAATGCTGATTTGCTTGGTGAAGAAATACTGGATCCCAGCGCTGGGGGTCAGGAACCATGAGTGAGAATCGGATTCTAGAGTACTGCTCAATTGATTTTTCCGCTCTCGGTAGCCGAGTCTCGCTCCAATGCTGCTCTCGAATGACGATCCGAGTTGCTTGCGAAGATAGACCCCCGTTGCGATGCTCAAGGAGCGGGAAGTTATGTCGCCGGTGGCTTTGAAGAAATTGATCTCCGGCTCGACATTCAGGGTTTCTGTTCTTATGGGAAACAGCACGGTCGAGCCCGTACCGTTGTGAAGTACGCCCACGCCATAGTCGGCAGCCGCTGCGGGCGGGACCTGCATGGCGAGCGCGACGAGACCGGACAAGAACGCGACACGTGCGGCCACCTTCGAACGCTTCACACAACTTTTTTCCGATTTCATTTCCCTGATCTCCCTTTCAACTCATCGATCGATTCTGGCGGCACGCAGCTGCGCCGCCATCCAGTCGGCGGTCTGGTCGCGGTAGCGGTACCAGAGGTTGTTCACCACATGGTTGCCGCCTTCGATCACCGAGAGCACGCACGGGCCCGAGACCGAAGCGGCGAGCTTCTCGGCTTCAGTATGCGGAGTGAGGCGGTCTTTCGTCCCCGCGACGATGTAGATCGGGCAGCTGATGTTCTTCGCGCAAGCGGCGAGGGAGAAGCGCAGCGCCACTTTCCCCGCTTCTTCGAGATTGGCGCTCTTCGAGCGCACGCGGAAGGCCTCCACGTTCATCTGCGGGCGGCCGGTGAAATCGGCTGAGCGCTGGAACGGGCCGGAGAGCGCGACGCAGGCGCGGATGCGGCGCTCGAAGGCGGCGGCGCGCGGAGCGTAGTAGCCGCCGAGCGAGACGCCCCAGATGCCGGCGCGCGCGTGGTCGACGTCGGAGCGCGTCGAAAGGAAATCGAACACGGCTTTCGCCGGCTTCTCGTATTCCGGGCAGAGCGCGAAGTCGTACTCGGCCTCGCCCTGGCCCGGCCCGTCGAAGGCCAGAGTCGCGAGCCCGCGCGCGAGGAAGCGGTTCTCGTAGTCGTCCATCTCTTCTTTCGCCGAATCGAGGCCCATGCACATGACGACGATGGGCGGCTTGGCGGCGCCTGCGTTGGGCGGCTTCGCCGCGGGTTTTCTCAGGTTGCCGTAGAGCTGCTTGCCCTCGTAAGGAATCGCGACGCGCTCACCGGGCGGATCGAGGTGCGGCAGCGCCTTGTTGCGGCATTCGACCGCCCTGCGGTGCGCTTCCTTCATCTGCGCCATGTCGTTCACGAAGAGGAACTTGCCGAAGTGGTAGCACACCGCCGCGCGCGTGAAGTGCGCTCCGGCCGAGGTGTTGTAGCCGCCGGCCAGGGCCTTGTTGCCCATCTCCTCGTGGACGGCGGCGCGCGCGGACCACGCCGCGCACCAGTCCTCCCAGCGCGACACCGACGCGGTCACCTCCTGGAAATCGGCGAGCGGCACTCCGTTTGCGACGAAGCGCGGCGCCCAGTGGGAGATCGCCGCTTCGACTCGGGGGTCTTTTTCGGGCTTGTTTTGGAAGACGGCGGACATGGTCAGGCTCCCAACAAGATCGTCATTCCAGCGAAACTTGTCCCCGAAATGCTTTCAATCAGGGAGCGGGAAAACAGTATATCGAAAATGCTACCCTTGAAGCCGCGTCCGTCCCGGAATAATCTTCCAGCAATGATGAAGGCAACAAAGCGTCGGCCCGATTTTGTCCGCATGGCATGCACCTCGGCAAGCGTGTCGTTTCGCGAGTCGCTCACGGAAGACGAGCTTGTACGGGCGCTGGTTACCGGCAAGGTCCCAAGGAACCGGCGCCCGCATCTACGCAGCCTGCTCGAGGAGGCGCCCGAAAACCTTGTGAAGGGGCTTATCGAGCAGGTGACCACATTGGTCAAGCCAGGCGAGGTGGAGAAAAACTTGGGGAAGATCGCGCAGGCACTCCGCGTGCCCAAAGCGGCACGCTAATGGCCAATGTTGTTGTGATCGGAGGACCAAACGGCGCGGGTAAGTCAACAACGGCCCCGGCGCTGCTGAGACAAGTATTCAATCTCACCGAGTTCATCAACGCCGACACGATTGCTGGCACTCTATCTGCATCATCGCCGGAACGAGCAGCGATCAAGGCCGGACGTATCATGTTGCAACAGGTGAAGGGGTTCGCGCGAGCGGGTAAGGACTTTGCTTTTGAGACTACGCTCGCAAGCCGAAGCTTCGCGCCGTGGTTGGTACAGCTCCGGAAGCAGGCCTACCTGGTGCATCTCGTATATCTCTGGCTGCCGAGCCCAGAGCTTGCGGTGAAACGCGTTGCAGAAAGGGTGAAATTAGGTGGGCACGGGATACCCGAGGAAGTCATCAGGCGACGCTACGAAAGAAGCCTGCATAATTTCTTCAGGCTCTACCGCCCTATTGCAGATTCCTGGCTAATTGTCGACAATTCGAGTCTGCAACCCAATAAAGCCATCGCGTGGCGTAATCTTGGCGGTCCGGTTCAGATCGCCGATCTGGGTATCTGGGATGAGCTGCGGAGGAAATATGAAGCCAACCCGAAGGGCTAGAACCGTTTCCGGTCGCAAGAGAAAAGCGTTCCCGCGCGTAAGTGCGGAACGAATCGTGGCGGTCGCCAATCGCGCGGTTCGGAAAGCGCTGCGTGAGCACAAGCTGGCGGGGAACCCAGTTGCCGTGTGGCGGGACGGCAAGGTTGTGGTGCTGCAGCCTGAAGAAATCGAAGTCTGACGCCGAATTCGAGCGCCCGGCGGCCTTCAGGCCGGCGCAAACCCGATGGCGCCTGCCGCGCCGAGCATGCGCGCGCCCAGTTTGCCCCCCGCGCCCACCATGTCGTCGATCGCCCGATTGACGTCTGCCGATTCGAGCGCCTGGTCACCGCCGCGCTCGAGCATCGCCTGCGCCGCCCGCCGCATCAGCTCCTTGATGAATGCCGGGCTTGCGCGGCCGATGCGGCGCGCGGTTTCCTCTGCGAGCCTGTGTTCGACGCACAGCCCGCCGGCATAGCGCCTGACGAGCAGCCGGCGCTCGGCTTCTCCGGGCAGTCCGACTTCGATCGCCTGATCCACTCGGCCGGGCCGCATCGCAAGCGCCGGTTCCAGCACCTCCGGCCGGTTGGTGGTAAGCACGAATAGGACGCGCGCCTCGGGCCCGAATCCGTCCATTTCATTGAGCAGCGTATTGAGTATTCCGCCGGACGCAGCCCAGGGCCCGTCGCGGTGCCCACCGACGAGATCGATATCTTCCAGCACGACGAGGGCCGGCTCGAGCGCCCGCGCGATCGCCAGCGACTCAGAAAGCAATCCGTAGTGCTCGGCCGTAACGATCAGCTTCGTAAAGCCTTCCAGGGCGCCGGCGAGCCAGCGCACGACAAGCGTCTTGCCGGTGCCCGGCGGTCCATAGAGCAAAACCCCTTTTCTTGCCGACAGACCGAGACGCGCGAGACGCTCCACTTCCCGCGCAAAACCGAGGGTATTGCGCTCGATCAAGGCAAGAGTTTCTTCCGGCAGCACAATTTCGTCACGTCGTACCGGGACTGCCTCAATCACGCGTAGACCTGCCGCAGAAAGCTCGAAGTCGTCGTGCGCTCGGTCGAGCATCAGCACCTTGCCGCGCCAGGAATCACCGCATTCCGCTTGGGCGCGCAACCGCTCGGCCAGTTGCCCTGCGAATCGAACGGTGGCCTCGCCTTGCGGGACCGCGATTTCGAGGCGCGCGCGGGGGGCGCGGTAACCTTCGCTCACGTCCAGGAGCAGCGCGAAGCGCATGCCTTCAGCTTCAGCGAGCCACAGTCCGCGGGTAAGGCAACGCACCGGTTGATCTTCCCCAATGTCGGCATCCTGGTACTCGGCCGGCCCGATCGCAGGAGCCTTTGCGCCCGGCTCGACCAGATCGGCGAAGCGGAACCAGGGTTCGCCGCCGCGCAGCCGCGCACCGAAAAAACGATGGCGCGGCGTCGCAGCGAAAACCGCCTCGAGCGCCTTCTGCAAATCCGGCCGCATCCAATGCGGAAAATCGCGGCGCGTGACGACCAAATCCTCAAGCAGCACCGGCGCGAAGTGCTCGGCGAGCAGGCCGTGCAAGGCAAATTTTCTTGATGAGCGATTCATTTTTTCTGGCCAAATCAAAAAACAGGGAGAGGCCAGCAACCTGCAACCGGAAACCGGCAACCCGCTACGAGCAACCGTCCGGCTCGCCCAGCAACCATGCAACGATGCGGACCGGAAATTTGGGCTTAGCTAGCCTTGGGCTCTGTATCAAAAAGCCAGTACCGTTCCCGTAACGGTTGGCAAACACCTCTCCCCGGCCGCTGCGCAGACGCGGGCTGAAAACCTCGCGCGCCCGGTGCGCGGCGACACCGGGCGACAAGCGGCTCACGCCGCAAGCCCCGCGATCCCGATCACTTCCTGAGGTACGTCGATCTCCAGCTTCTCGCGATTGAGATCGGCAACCTCGTCGAGCAGCCGCGTGGCGTAGCTCTGCTCGCGCGAGAGCTTTTCGCGAAGCGACTCGACCAGAACACGGTCGGCCGTTTGCAGCGTGACGGCAAGCGCGGAGCGCCGCGCGAATCCCCAGGACTCGGTCTCGCCGACCAGCTCGCCCGGCAGCGCGCGGACACCTTCGGGCCGCACCATGTCCGGCTTCTGGCCGTCGATGATTGTCCTGTACAGCGCCGCGCGGCGGTTCGCTCCCTCGACTTCGGCGAGCCTGCCCGAAATACCCAAATCGGCGTTGCGTATCGCAAGTGCCGCCCGAATGGCCGCTACTGCGCGGGCGCCTGCTTCGACGAGCGCGAGATCGTCCGCGGCGCGCCGCGTGATATCGGCGGCCTTTTCCTCAACGCCATCCTTGTTCCAGGGCGAGATCGTCGTCGCCGTGAAGGCTGTTTTCACGTTCGCCTCGCGCTCCTTCAGGGCGGTGTTGATGCGCTCGGCCACCTTGTGCCAGCGCGAAAGTGTCAATGTGTACTCCATGGTCGTTCTCCTTTGTGTTTCGTGCGCGCAAAAGCGCGCGCGCCGCGCTCGAGCGAACGCGTGGCGGGCCGACAGCCCCAAAGCACGAAGCTCAGATGGACCAGACCCGCCCCGCCGAACCGGCGCGGCGAACCCGGTCAGCGGGCGGCTAAACGCCCTTCATTGGCAGCGGACGAAATCCACGCCACGGCGCGCGTATTCGCGTGCAGCAACTGTCATGTCGTGTCATGGAAGGTTTGCCTTCATCCGCAGGTTTGAAATAAACGGAACGGAAAGTTACACTAACTGAATTGCAGTGTCAAGCCCCCAGCGTCACAAAATATCCCGGATCGTAGCGCTCGCCCGCCCGCGCTCCGGGCCCGAAGGTGGAGGACAGCGTCTCGATCTCCGCCTTGTCGAGCGCGAGATCGACCGCCGCCACGTTCTGCTCGAGCCACTTCTCCTGCTTGGTGCCCGGGATCGGGAAGACGTCCTCGCCGCGCGAGAAGAGCCACGCGAGCGCCGCCTGCGCGGGCGTCACGCCGCGCTTCGCCGCGATCGCCTCCAGGGGCTTGAGCAACTCGAGATTCCTTTCGAAGTTGCCGGGCCGAAAGCGCGGCTGCTTGCGCCGGATGTCGTGCGCCGCGATGTCCTCGATTCTTCTGATGTTGCCGGTGAGGAGCCCGCGCCCGAGCGGCGAGTAGGCGACGAAGCCGATGCCCAGCTCGCGGCAAGCGGGAAGGATCTTGTCCTCCACGTCGCGCGCCCAGAGCGAATACTCGGTCTGCAGCGCGGCGATTGGGTGGATCTTCGAGGCGCGCCTGAGCGAATCGGGGCCGGCCTCGGAGAGGCCCAGGTAGCGCACCTTGCCCGCCTTGACGAGCCCCGCCATCGCGCCCACCGTCTCCTCGATCGGCACGTCCGGGTCGATGCGGTGCAGGTAGTAGAGGTCGATGGTCGAGAGGCCGAGCTGTTTCAAGCTCGCGTCGCAGGCCGTTCGCACGTATTCGGGCCTGCCGTTGTAGGCCTTGCTGCCGTCCGGATTGTCGATGTTGCCGAACTTGGAGCAGACGACGACCTTGTCGCGCCGGCCTTTCAGCGCGCGGCCGAGCATGCGCTCGTGCCGTCCCTTCATGTAGCGGTCGGCGGTGTCGAAGAGCGTGACGCCCAGGTCCATCGCGCGGTGCACGGTCGCGATCTGCACCTCGTCGTCGCGCTCGCCGAAATTCGTGGTGGCGCTGCCCGCGCCCAGGCCTACGGTTGAGACCGCCGGGCCGTTTTTGCCGAGCTTGCGGTATTTCATGCGGTCACTGCTCGCTCTTCGACACTTTCCCGTTGTCGAAATGCACGAGGTAGCTTCCGAAGCGATGCCGCCAGTACTTCCACACATCGAGCTTGGTCGATGCGGTGGCGACCTCGGGAGGATAGCCGGCGGCGAGGAGGACGGCTTTCTTGGACATGCCGGCCTTCACCTGTCCGGCCCTGATGGCCTTGATCTCGGCGGCGGTGAGGCCGCTTGAGAGCGCCGCGAAATCCCTGGTCGTCAGGAAGCGCGCCATCCACTGTTCCCCTGTCAGGCCGGGATGATGCTTTCCCACGAACTCGACCGAGAACTTCATGTCCAGTTTCACGTCCGTGAACTCGAGCTTCCCGGAAGAGCGCTTGACGTCCTTCACTTCGCTCCCCGCGGGCAGGAGGTTGCCTTTCTGGTAGTTGGTCGAGTAGACCTTCGTCGACTGTTCGAACCAGATGTTGTACGAGGTATAGAGCTTGTCCGCTGCGCAAGCGGCGTTCGCCGCTGCGAACGCGAGGATCGCTGCAAGGGAGGCTGCGCGTGCTCTCATTTCGATCTCCTTTCCGTTCAATCAGCCTTGATGCCCGCCGCCTCGATGATGGGCGTCCAGCGCGCGAGCTCGGCTCTGACCCAGTCGCCCAGCTCTTCGGATGAGCCGGGCGCGGCCGCCACTCCCTGCTTGAGAAACGTTTCCTGCGTCTCGGGCGCGCGCAGGACGTCGCCGATCTCGCGGTTGAGCTTGGCGACGATCGCGCGCGGCGTTTTCGCCGGCGCGAAAAGCCCGAACCAGAGCTTCACCTCCATCCCCGGGATGCCGGCTTCGACGGCGCTCGGGATGTCGGGCGCGCCCGCAAAGCGCGTTGCGGAGGACACCGCGAGCGCCTTGACCTTGCCCGCCTTCAATTGCCCGTGCGCGGTGAGCGGCGAGAGGAACGACACCGGCACCTCGCCTGCGAGCACGGCGGTGAGCGCGTTGCCCGCGCTTTTATACGGAATGTGCTGCAGCGGGACACCGGTGACCTTCTTCAAAAGCTCGCCCGCGAGATGGCTGGTCGAGCCGTTGCCGGCCGAGCCGTACGCGAGGTCGCCTTTCTGCCTGGCGTAGGCGATGAACTCCTTCGCGGTCGAAACCGGCACCGCGGGATGGGTGACCAGCACCACTACGCCCTGCGCCACCATCGTCACCGGTTCGAAGTCCCTGACCGGGTCGTACGGGAGGTTCTTCGCGTAGAGCGTCACGGCGCTGACCATGGGCCCGATATGTCCCATCACCAGGTTGTAGCCGTCGGGCGGGGATTTGGCGACGGCGTCCGTGGGAATGGTGCCGCCTGCGCCCGCGCGGCTGTCGACGATCACCGGCTGTCCCCAGCGCTCGGTGAGCTTCTGGGCGATGTAGCGCGAGAGGTAATCGGCGGTGCTGCCCGTGCCCTGCCCGAAGATGCGGATCGTCCTCGACGGGTAGCTCGCGGCCGGGTCCTGCGCGTGGGCGGACGATGCAGCGAGAAGAAATGCTGCGGTGAATACAAATATTTTTTTCATGTGCCTGCTCATCTTAGTTGTTGCTGCACCGGCGTACCACCCCGGCGCTTCGCGCCACCCCTCCTCATACGAGGAGGGGAAAAATCAGTCGAGCTTCGCGCCCGCGGCCTGGACGATCTTGCCCATCTTCGCGATGTCGGCCTTGATCTGCGCCGCGAATTGCTCGGGCGTGTTCGCGACGGGCTCGATGCCGTCCTTGTCCAGGCGCTCGAGGAAATCCGCCCGCCTGATGATCGCGACCGAGTCGTCGTGGATTTTCTTCACGATCTCGCGCGGTGTGCCCGCGGGAGCGAGGAAACCGTACCATGCCTGGATATCGAAACCGGGCAGCGTTTCGGCGACCGCGGGCACATCGGGCAGCGCCTTGGCCCGTCTGGGGCTGGTGACGCCGAGCGCCTTGAGCTTCCCGCTGCGGGTGAACTGGATCGAAGCGGTGATGCCGCCGAAGATGAGCGGCACCTGGTTGGCGAGCACGTCGGCGATGCCCTGGCCGAAGCCCTTGTAGGGGACGTGGATCATGTCCATGCTGCCCGCCATGGTGCGGATGTATTCCATCGCGAGGTGCTGCTGGCCGCCCGCCCCCGAGGAGGCGTAGCTCACCTTGCCCGGCTGCGTCTGCACCAGCGCGATCAGCTCCTTCACGTTGTTCGGCGCGAACGCCGGGTTCGCCATCAGCACGAAGGGGCCCGTAGCGACGTTGACGACGGGCGCCAGGTCGCGCACCGGATCGTAGGGCAGCTTCGAATACAGGTGCGGCGCGATGGTGATCGACGCGTCAGCGGCGAACAGCAGCGTGTAGCCGTCGGGCGCGGCCTTGGCGACGAAATCCGTGCCGATGGTGCCGCCCGCGCCGGTGCGGTTCTCGACCACGACCGAGTGGTTCCAGATCTTCTGCAGCTCCGCCGACATGACGCGCCCGTAGATGTCGGGCGTGCCGCCGGGCGGGAAGGTGACGATCACCCGGACGGGCTTGGACGGGTAGCTTTGAGCCCACAGCGCCGGTGAGGCGGCGGCCAGCATGGCGAGGGCGATGATTGTTCTTGGAAACATCTGCGATCCTTATTTTCTCTGGCGGAGTTTGCGGATGGCTGCGAGCTGCGCGGCGAGCGTGGCGAGCTCGGCTTCGACGGTGGCGACTTCCTGCTTGTCCTTGGCGTGGCGCCGCGCTTCTTCGGCCGCCTTGAGCGCTTCGGTCGCCTTGGCCTCGTCCAGGTCGCGGCCGCGGATCGCGGTATCGGCGAGCACCGTCACCACCTCGGGCTGCACTTCGAGGATGCCGCCCGCAACGAAGACGAGCTCCTCCTCGCCGCCGCCGGCCGGCTTGATCCTCACCGATCCCGGCTTGATGCGGGTGATGAGCGGCGTGTGCTTGGGGTAGATGCCGAGCTCGCCCGCTTCGCCGGGGAGCACGACGAACTCCGCTTCGCCCGAGTAGATGCTCGCTTCGGCGCTGACGACGTCGACGTGGATCGTGTTTGCCATGTCCAGGTCTTACCTTCCTGACCACCCCGCCCGCTTCGCGGGCACCCCTCCTTTTCAAGGAGGGGATAAGGCAGCCGCTATTGCAGGGTTTTCGCCTTCTCGAACGCTTCTTCGATCGCGCCGACCATGTAGAAGGCCTGCTCGGGAAGCGCGTCGCACTCGCCCGCCACGATCATCTTGAAACCCTTGATCGTGTCCTTCAGCTGGACGTACTTGCCCTCCTGGCCGGTGAAGTTCTTCGCCACGCTGAACGGCTGCGACAGGAAGCGCTGGATCTTGCGGGCGCGCGAGACGGCGAGCTTGTCCTCGGGGGAGAGCTCGTCCATGCCGAGGATCGCGATGATGTCGCGCAATTCCTTATAGCGCTGCAGGGTCGCCTGCACCGAGCGCGTGGTGTTGTAGTGGTCCTCGCCTATGGTGTTCGGGTCGACCTGGCGCGAGGTCGAGTCCAGGGGATCGACCGCCGGGTAGATGCCGAGCGAGGCGATGTCGCGCGACAGCACCACGGTCGCGTCGAGGTGTCCGAAGGTGGTCGCGGGCGAGGGATCGGTGAGGTCGTCGGCGGGCACGTAGATCGCCTGCACCGAAGTGATCGAACCGGTCTTGGTCGAAGTGATGCGCTCCTGCAGGCGGCCCATTTCCTCGGCGAGCGTGGGCTGGTAGCCCACCGCGGAGGGCATGCGGCCGAGCAGCGCCGACACCTCCGTGCCGGCGAGCGTGAAGCGGTAGATGTTGTCGACGAAGAACAGGATGTCGCGGCCTTCGTCGCGGAAATACTCGGCCATGGTGAGGCCCGTGAGGCCCACGCGCAGGCGGTTCCCCGGCGGCTCGTTCATCTGGCCGAAGACCATGGCAACCTTCGACTCCGCTATGTTCTTCAGGTCGATCACCTCCGCCTCGATCATCTCGTGGTAGAAGTCGTTGCCCTCGCGCGTCCTCTCGCCCACGCCGGCGAACACCGAGAGGCCCGCGTGCTGGGTCGCGATGTTGTTGATGAGCTCGAGCATGTTGACGGTCTTGCCCACGCCGGCGCCGCCGAACAGGCCGATCTTGCCGCCTTTCGCGAACGGGCAGATCAGGTCGATCACCTTGATGCCGGTCTCCAGGAGCTCGACCGAAGGCGAGAGCTCGTCGAACTTGGGCGCCGTGCGGTGGATCGAGCGGCGCTCGTCGCTCTTGATCGGGCCGCCCTCGTCGATCGGCCGTCCCAGCACGTCCATGATGCGGCCGAGCGTGCCTTTCCCGACCGGCACCGAGATCGGCGCCCCGGTGCTCTTCACCTTCATGCCGCGGCGCAGCCCGTCGGAGGAACCGAGGGAGATGCAGCGCACGACCCCGTCGCCGAGCTGCTGCTCGACCTCGAAAGTGAGCCCCTTTTCGGCGAAGCCCTTGTCGCCCGAGTCCTCGAGCACGAGCGCGTCGTAGATCCCGGGCATCGCCTCGCGCGGGAATTCGATGTCGATCACCGCACCGATGCACTGGACGATGGTTCCTGAGTTTTGAGTTTCTGCCATGGTGTTTTCCTAGTGGCACTTTCCAAATTCGGTTTCCCCTCCCATCCCCTCCTCATCTTGAGGAGGGGCGCCCGCGAAGCGGGCGGGGTGGTGTAGGGGTGCCTGCGCAGCAGGCGGGGTGGTCCTGTGCGCCGACCACCACCCCGCGCCTTCGGCGCACCCCTCCTCAAGAGAGGAGGGGAAAAAGGCGGCACACGTCGCTCGACTCATACCGCCGCCGCTCCGCCGCGCCTCATACTGCCGCCGCTCCGCCGACGATCTCGGAGATCTCCTTCGTGATCCCCGCCTGCCGGTTCTTGTTGTAGACGAGCGTCAGCTCGTCGATCAGGGTCTCGGCGTTGTCGGAGGCGGACTTCATCGCGACCATGCGCGCGCTCTGCTCCGAGGATATGTTCTCGGCGACCGCCTGGAAGATGATCGCCTCGATGTAGCGCGTGAGCACCTGGTCGAGCACGACTTTCGCCTCGGGCTCGTAGATATAGTCCCAGTGGCTCGTAGGGGAGCCGAGCCGCTCGCCCGAGAGCGGCAGCAGCTGCTCCATGACCGGCTCCTGCTTCATGGTGTTGACGAAGCGCGTGTAGAAAAGCGTCAACCGGTCGAAGCGGTCCTGGACGTAGCCGTCGAGCATCACTTTCACCGCGCCGATCAGCTTGTCCATCTGCGGCCGGTCGCCGAGCTGCACGACGTGCGATGCGACGTTCGCGCCCAGGCGCTGCATGAAGCCGAAGCCCTTGCCGCCGATCGCGCAGACCTCGATTTTCTCGCCCTGCGCTTCCCACTCCTTGTATTTCCCGAGCGCGAGGCGGAGCAGATTGGTGTTCAACGCGCCGCACAGGCCCTTGTCGGTGGTGACGACGATGATGCCGATGCCCTTCACGGTGTCGCGCTCGACGAGGAACGGATGCCGGTACTCGGGATTGGCGTGGCTGATGTGCGCGGCGACGTTGCGGATCTTCTCGCCGTAGGGACGCGAATGGCGCATGCGTTCCTGCGCCTTCCGCATCTTGGAGGCGGCGACCATCTCCATCGCCTTGGTGATCTTCCGGGTGTTCTGCACACTCCGGATTTTCATCCTGATTTCTTTGGTGCCTGCCATATGTAGCGGGACAGCACGCGAAAAACGTGGTCTGTCCCCGGTTTTCTTAGAAACTCCCGCTCTTTTTCCAGTCCTCGATCGCCGCCTTGAGCGCTTTTTCCTCGTCGGCCGAGAGGTCCTTCTTGTCTTCCATGTTCTTGACGACGCCTGAGTACCTGTCCTTCATGGTGTCGCGCATCGATTTCTCGGCGGACAGCGCCTTCTTCACGTCGATGTCGTCGAAGTAGCCGTTGTTCACCGCGAAGAGGGTGAGCGCCATTTCCCAGACAGCGAGCGGCTGGTACTGCGGCTGCTTCATCAGCTCGGTGACCATGCGGCCGCGCTCGAGCTGCTTGCGCGTGGTTTCGTCCAGGTCGCTCGCAAACTGCGCAAAGGCCGCGAGCTCGCGGTACTGCGCGAGCGCGAGGCGCACTCCGCCGCCCGTGTCGCGGCGCTTCATGATCTTGGTCTGAGCCGCACCCCCTACGCGGGACACCGAGATCCCCGCGTTGATCGCGGGCCGGATGCCGGCGTTGAAGAGGTCGGTCTCCAAGAAGATCTGGCCGTCGGTGATCGAGATGACGTTGGTCGGAACGAAGGCGGTGACGTCGCCCGCCTGCGTCTCGATGATCGGGAGCGCGGTCAGCGAGCCGGTCTTGCCCTTGACTGCGCCCTTGGTGAATCTCTCCACCCAGGCCTCGGAGCAGCGCGCGCCGCGCTCCAGCAGCCGCGAGTGCAGGTAGAACACGTCCCCGGGATACGCCTCGCGTCCCGGCGGGCGGCGCAGGAGCAGCGAAATCTGCCGGTACGCCCAGGCCTGCTTGGTGAGGTCGTCGTAGATGATGAGCGCGTCCTGGCCGCGGTCGCGGAAATATTCGCCCATGGTGCAGCCGGAGTATGGCGCGATGTACTGCATCGCCGCCGACTCCGAGGCCGAGGCCGCCACCACGATGGTGTAGGCCATGGCGCCGTGTTCTTCGAGCTTGCGCACGACGTTCGCGATGGTCGAGGCTTTCTGGCCGATCGCGACGTAGACGCACATCAGGTCCTTGCCCTTCTGGTTGATGATGGTGTCGACCGCCACGGCCGTCTTGCCGGTCTGGCGGTCGCCGATGATGAGCTCGCGCTGGCCGCGGCCGATCGGCACCATGGAGTCGATCGCCTTCAGGCCGGTCTGCACCGGCTGCGAGACGGATTTTCTCCAGACCACGCCGGGCGCGACCTTCTCGATCACGTCGGTCATCTTGGCGGGGATCGGGCCCTTGCCGTCGATCGGCTGGCCGAGCGAGTTGACCACCCGCCCGAGCAGCTCGGCGCCGACCGGCACTTCGAGGATGCGGCTGGTGCACTTGACCGTGTCGCCCTCGGTGATGTGCTCGTATTCGCCGAGGATCACCGCGCCCACCGAGTCGCGCTCGAGGTTCAAGGCGAGGCCGAAGGTGTTCTTCGGGAATTCCAGCATCTCGCCCTGCATCACGTCCGAGAGGCCGTGGACGCGGCAGATGCCGTCGGTGACGGTCACGACCGTCCCCTGGGTGCGCACGTCCGCGGACAGCGAAAGATTCTGGATCTTGTTGCGGATCAGTTCGCTGATTTCGGATGGGTTAAGCTGTTGCATCGTTGCTCCTGGTGGCTTTTCCATCCCCTCCTCGCTTGAGGAGGGGTGCCGGCGAAGCCGGCGGGGTGGTGGCGTGCCATCGCGTCGAACCACCCCGGCGCTTCGCGCCACCCCTCCTTGTCCAAGGAGGGGATTGCGGACTGATGGATCGCAGTCATGTGTTCAGGTCTTCAGCGCCGCGGCCATCTCTTCGAGCTTGCCGCGCACCGAGCAGTCGATCACTTCATCGCCGGCCGTGATGCGCACGCCGCCGATCAGCTCCTTGTCCAGCGTGACGCGCGGCTGGACGCGGCGCTTCAGGCGCCGCGAGATGTCCGCGACGAGGCCGGTGATCTGCGCGTTGCTCAGCGGAAAGGCGGTGCGGATCTCGGCCTCGACTACGCCTTCGAGCTGGTTTTTCAGCTCGATGAACTGCTGCTGGATCTCCGGCAGCAGCGTGAGACGGTCATTCGCGATCAGCACGCGCACGAAGTTCCGCGCGTCGCTGGGAAAATCCTCCTTGCACAGCTCCATGAACAGGTCGTAGAGCTGCTTGGCGCCGAGATTCGGGTTCGAGATGCACGAGCGCATGTCCGGATGCGCCGCAACCCGCGCCATGGTCGCGAGCATGCCCAGCCACTTCGCGAAGGCGCCCGCCTTGTCGGCGAGGCCGAACACGGCTTCGGCGTAGGGTCTGGCGATGGTGGCGGCTTCGGCCATTGCCTAGTCTAAAACCGGGGACAGACCACAGTTTTCATTCGGAGTGAAGCAAGAAGACATGGTGTCGAGAAAAAGGTGGTCTGTCCCCGGTTTTCCGGTTTCAGATTTCCTTCTTCAGCTGGCCGAGCAGCTCGGCGTGGGTCTCGGAGTTGACCTCGCGGCGCAGGATCTTCTCGGCGCCGGCGACGGCGAGCGAGGCGACCTGCTCGCGCAGCATCTCCTTCGCGCGCGCGATCTGCTGGTCGATGTCGGCCCTGGCCGCGGCGAGGATGCGGTCGGTTTCGGCCCTGGCGGCGGCTTTCGCCTCGTCGAGCATCTGCGCGTCGCGCTTTTCTGCCGAACCGATGATGTCGCCGACGCGCTCGCGCGCCTTGGCGAGCTCTTCGTGCGCGCGCTTGCCCGCCGCCTCCAGCTCCTGCCGGCCGCGCTCCCCGGCGGCGAGGCCGTCCGCGATCTGCTTCTGGCGCTCCTCGACCTTGCGCGTCAGCACCGGCCAAATGAATTTGACCGTGAGCCAGATGAAGATCGCGAAGGCGAGGGCCTGCGCGATCAAGGTCAGGTTGATGTTCATCGGAAATCCGTGCCGGCCTAGCCGCCCAGCGCGCCGAGCAGCGGGTTGGCGAACGCGAAGAACATGCCTATTCCCAGCCCGATGATGAACGAGGCGTCGATCAGGCCGAGCAGCAGGAACACCTTGACCTGTAGCGCCGGGATCATTTCCGGCTGGCGCGCCGCGCCCTCGAGGAAGCGGCTGCACATGATGCCGACGCCCACGCAGGCACCCAAGGCACCGAGTCCGACCATGAGGCCGATGCCGACGCCGGTGTAAGCCTGGACCAGGGCGATGAGTTGGAGTTTTTCCATTATGGGTTCCCTTTCTGGAACGTCGGTTGATCAGTGGCTTTGCTGCGCCATGGCAATGTAGACGATCGTCAGCATCATGAATATGTACGCCTGCAACGCGACGATCAGGATGTGGAAGCCCGCCCAGAGCACGCCGAGCGGCACGGCGAAGAAGGCGCCGACGACGCCGGCCCCGGCCATCATCCACAGCAGCAGGAAGATGATCTCGCCCGCGTACATGTTGCCGAACAGCCGCAGCGAGTGCGACAGCGGCTTGGAGATGTATTCGACCAGGTTGAACAGGAGGTTCGGCAGCCACAGCAGCACGTTCGCGCCGAAGGGCGTGCAGAACAGCTCGTGGATCCAGCCGCCCAGGCCCTTCACCGCGATCGAGAAATAGATCATCAGCACCCACACCGAAAGCGCCAGCGCGAAAGTCGTGTTGACGTCGGCGGTGGGAACGATGCGGAATCCGTGCGGCGCGAAAAAATGCGTGATCCACGCCATGATGTCCACCGGCAGGAAATCCATGGCGTTCATCAACAGCGCCCACAGGCCCACCGTGAGCGCGGTCGGCGCGATGAACTTGCGATCGCCGTGGAAGATGTCCTTCGCTTGGTTGTCGACGAATTCGAACAGGATCTCGACGAGCGCCTGGCGCTTCCCGGGTACGCCGGAGGTTGCCCCACGCACAACCCACCAGAGAAAACCGAGACCGACGACGCCAAGCAGCGCCGCCGTCGCGAGCGAATCCACGTTCAGCGTCCAGAACGAGCCCTCGCCCACCGGGTGTTGGAGGAACGTGAGGTGATGGCCGATGTAGGAGCTCGGCGTCAGTGCTTGCTCGGCGGCCATTGCGGGAAGCCCTTCGTGAATCCTATTTTTCGCGAACCAGTATTGCCATGGTGAAAATCAGGACCGTGGCGATGAACGTGCCGATCAGCCCGATCGCGACGACGTCCCTGTACGTCGCCAGCACGATCCACAACAGGAGAACCATGAGGGCCAGCTTGACGCCCTCGGCCCTCAAGGCGGTGTACAGCGCCTCCCCTGCAGACTTCGATCTACCGCGTGCAGCCAATACCGCAAAAGCCAGTCCGGCGATGATCCCTATCGAGCCGCCCAGCGCGGCGGAAAACGCGCCGTGTGATCCGGCGAGCCAAGCCGAGAGCAGCGTTGCGGCCGCAGTGCACAGTACTTGCAGCCCGATTATCGGGCGGAAAACGCGCCACACTCCCCACCCCGCCGCTGCAAAACCTCAGAATTTTAAAGGGAAAGCGACGATTGCGTCAAACCGGAGCGCGGCAAAGACGCTCGGAATTCCAATGGGACTTTGCTCCACCGGATTCGGCAGACCTAGAAGTCCTCCCCCTTGGTCCAACCGGCGCACCCGATCGAACCACAGAGTGCAACATCGCTCAAGTATCCTTTTGTCCGGCATCAATCCGTGACGCCCTCATGAAGTGCCTTCTTCGCCACCGCATGGCCCTGTCGCTTCCCGCCCGTGTGCTGGCTCTGGTTCTCGTCGTCGCGGCGGCAGCGGCGCCTGCCGGGGCGCAAAGCACGACCTCTCCGACGCTGTACAGGCTGGAAGCGGGCTCCTCGTTCAGCCGCGGGTGCTACGGGCCGTGCCTGTGCCCGATCTTCACGACGAAGGACATCCGGGGGACGTACACGCTGGCCCTCGATCATGTAGATCCGCTGTTCACGTGGTATCGGGTGGAGAAGGTGAACTGGGTGGTCGCGCTGGGCGGGGTGGACACCCGCGTCACGGGATCGGGGACGTATCGGATCGGGGGCGAGGTGGCGGTGCAGCAGCAGATGAAGCTCACGCTCACGATCGGTGACGAGCCTGCGCAGACCTTCGACAGCGGCCTGGTAAGCGGAGGAGGTTCCTTCCCGGAGATCGACATCGCGATGTCGATGAACGGGATGTCCTGCTTCGACACCGTGATCGACATCCGCTCCAAGCCGGTGTCGGTGCCGTACGCGCTCAGCGCCTCGACATACGACGAGGGTTGCTTCGCGCCGTGCCTGTGCCCGATCCGCGAGTGGCCGGTCGCAGGCTCGGCCGACCTCGTGCCATTGCCCAACGCCGCGACGCCGAACCGAGAGGAGTTCGCCGTGGTGGATGTGCTGTGGGCCACGATTTCGACGAGTCCGCCGCCGGACCGGCAGTTCACGGGCTTCGGCACGTATCAGATCGTGCGGAAGGAGTCGACCAGCAGTCAACGCATGGTGCTGGACCTGACCGAGGCCAGCAGCGGGGCCGCGTATCGGTTCGACAGCGGAATGGTGGCAGGGGGCGGGGAGTTCCCGCGGATCAACATCGATATCGCGGTCAACGGCTTCGCCTGCTTCGACCGGGCGTTCTTCCTGCACGCTGCGCCGGCGCAGTGACTCCTCGCGCCCTGCAGCGGCCCTAGATCGGGTAGAGCAGCGAGTCGGGCGGAACGTCCGAATCGAGCACGCACAGTTTTTCCCTGAAGTGGAGGCGGGTGCCGGCGATCGCGATGCGGTCGTCGTAGCAGCCCGAGACGAACAGCTCGGTGCGCCTTCCGGGAAAGGTGCGCAGGATCTCGAAGTTCGCCTGCACGCGCAACTCCTCGTCGGAGGCGGCCTGGACGCGGAAGTTCGAGATGACGTGCCGCTGCTTGTGCGGCTCGTAGTCCTCGGACCGGCCGATCGCGACGATCCTGTCGCGCATGGTGGTCCGGGTGGAAAGCGACACCAGATGCTCCTCCGGGCCCAGGCGCAGGTTGCGCCGCGTCGTGACGCGGTAGGTGCAGGAATCGAGGAAGAACTCCGGCCACTGCTGCAGCCTGCCGCTGTCCAGGCATTCGGCGTAGCGGGAGTAGAACTCCTGCACGTCCAGTCGCAGCTCGGCGGTCAATACGGCTTTTTCCGTGACGGGCATGGGCTCTCCGATTCTTTCCATACGAGCGACTGCCAGGCGATCAGGCACGGTTCATTTCACGCGTAATCGGTCGCAATCCGAATGTCGCTTTCACCTATCCCCTGGACGTACGCGTGCAGCAGATCGCCCGGCTTTACCGGGGAGACGCCCGCGGGCGTTCCGGTCATGATGATGTCCCCGGGATGCAGCGTGTACATCGACGAGGCGAACTCGATCAGCCGTTCGACGTCGTAGACGAGATACCGGGTGTTTGAATTCTGCCTTACTTCGCCGTTCACCTTGATCGAGAGATCGAGGTGGTTGGGATCGCCGATCTCGTCGGCGGTCACGAGCCAGGGCCCGAGCACGCTGTAGGTATCGATCGACTTGCGGAAGCACTGCAGCTCCGGCCCGCGCACGGTCATGTCCAGGCCGATCGAGTAGGCGCAGACGTATTCGAGCGCTTTTTCCCTGGGGATCTTGTTGCCGCGCCTGCCGATCACGAGCGCGAGCTCCACCTCGTGGTCGTTGCGCCGGTCGGGCCAGCGCAGGCGAATCTCCTCGCCGAAGCCGATCAGCGAGGAGTTGGCCTTGAGGAACAGGCCCCAGTCGCCGATGCCCTTCTGGATGTTGGTGCGCCCGTGCGCGATTCCCGGGTCCTTGATCGACTCGGCGATGTGGTCGTTGTAGTTGATCGGCGCGCCGATGATTTTCGAGGGGTTCGGCACGGGCGAGAGCAGCTTCACCCTGGAAAGGGGCTTCTTCTTCGCCTTGGGCGCGAGCTTCTTCGCCGCCGCGAGCACGCGCTTGAAGTTCAGGATCAGGGGATCGCCCTGCGCGATCGGCCAGCTCTGCCGGGGAATACCCTCGAGCGCCTTGCTGACATCCAGAACCTCGTCGCCCTGCACGATGCCCAGGCGGTTGCTGTCGAAGCGGCAGATTTTCATGCGTTCATTCCATCACGCATGTCATTCTGAGGGCGCAGCCCGAAGAATCTGCTTGGCGTTGATTCAAAGCAGATCCTTCGCTCCCGCTCAGGATGACAGTACTGGTCTGTCATTTTGGCGTCGATTTCTCATAGCGTCGGGTTGTTGACCTCGCCGCCGAGCGCGACGAGCCCCCAGCCGGAGGCCTGCGCGTCGAAGCTGAAGCTGATGTGGCCGGCGAGCGAATGCGCGTCGCGGAAGATGCGCTCGAGCGGATAGGATTCGTAGATACCGTTCGCGCCGGCCATGGCGTGCAGCGCATCCACCGCCTCGGTGCACTGGCTCACCGCGTAGGCGAGATTGCGCTTGAAGCGCAGTTTTGTATGAGTATCGGCGATGAGCTTGCGGTTCGCGATTCTCTGCGCCTCGAGGCAATCCTCGCGGAGGACGAGCCGCGCGGCGTCGATCTTCGCGCCCGCCGCGCCGATGCGCAGCTGCACCGCCTGGAAGTCGCGCATCTTTGCGCCCGTGTAGCTGGTGCTGCGCTCCTTGACGGCGTCGATGGAGAGCTCGAGCGCCGCTTGCGCATTGCCCACCGCGCAGGCGCCGATGCCGTGCCCGCCGAGCGCCGAAAGCGGCACGCGGTAGGCCGGGTTCGGGTTGGTTTTCGCGCCGGGGAATTTGTCGCCGCCGCGCGCGTCCAGCATGCCCAGGGCCTTGTACTCGGGAACGAAGACCTCCTCGGCGACGACGCTCATGCTGCCCGTTGCGCGCATCCCGAGCACCTGCCAGTCGTCGATGACCTCGTACTGCGACTTGTGCAGCAGGCACATGCGGTAGTCGACCGGGCGATCGCCGTCGCGCACCGTGACCGCGAGCATGTTCCATTCGGCGATGTTGGAGCAGCTCGAGAAATTCCACTTTCCGCCGATGTGGTAGCCGCCTTCGACCTTCTTCGCGCGCCCCTGCGGAAAGGCGATGCCGGATGCGATCAGCGCCTCGGGATCCGCGCCCCAGACTTCTTCCTGCGCGCGCTCTTCGTACATCGCCAGCATCCAGTGATGCACCTGCAAATTGCCGAAATTCCAGGCGGTCGAAGCGCAGCCGCGCGCGAGCTCGTAGCAGAAATCGACGTACGCGACGAAATCGAACTCCATCCCGCCCCAGCGCTTCGGCTGCATCGAGCGCAGGATGCCGCTCGCGTGCAACTCGGCGAGGGTCTCGGGCGGCATCGTGCGTTCTTTCTCGGCCCGCGAGGCGCGGCTGCGCAGCGCCGGCACCATGGCGCGCGCGCGGCCGAGCGCCTCCTCGTAGGAAACGCCGGCAAAACTCCTGGCACCCTGGTGAGGGGCGTTCATCAGGCGGCGACCTTGGCCTTCGCCGTTTTCTTCTTCGACGCTTTCACGGACGAGGCGCGCGGCATCTTCGAGTAGTTCTCGCCGCCCCAGTCGGGCGCCTTGGTGATGCCGAAGAAATTGAGCTCGATGGTGAGGCCGTCCGGATCCCTGATGAAGAGCTGGTAGAGCTGCGACTCGGGGAAATTGCGCGGACGGCAGGGAACACCGAGCGCCTTGAGGTGTTTCACGAACTTGTCGGGATCGGTCGCGAGGAAAGCGATATGGTCGACGACGCCGGAATTGTCCCTGGCCGCGTTCTTCGGGCTGCCGAGGTAATAGAGCTCCGAGTTCGGCACGCCGCCTTGAGCCATGTGCACCTGGATCTTGCCGTTGATGCCCAGCCAGTAGCCGGGAAACGGGAAGTCGGGCCGCGGCATGACCTCGAATCCGAGCACCCTGCAGTAGAAATCCTTGGTGCGCTCGAGGTCGTTCGCGCGAATGAGGAAGTGGTTGAGCTCGGTGACGGGCATGGTGTGCTCCTCGTGTACGGCGCATTATGCCAAAGAACGAAGTACACTTTGCGCTCCCCAGGAAAAGCCATAAGGAGGCACGAACGTGGGCAAGATGATAGAACTGACCGCCGGCGACGGCCACAAGCTCTCAGCCTACCGCTCAGAACCCAAGGGCAAGCCGCGCGGAGGTCTGATCGTGGTGCAGGAAATTTTCGGGGTCAACAGCCATATCAGGAGCATCGCCGACGGCTACGCAGCCGACGGCTATCTCGCCGTCGCGCCGGCGTTCTTCGACCGGGCGCAGCGCGGCGTGGACCTCGGCTATTCGCAGGCGGATATCGAAGTCGGCCGCACTTACATCCCGAAGATGAATTGGGACAACGTGATCGAGGACGCGGCCGCCGGAAGGGACGACGTGAAATCCGCGGGTAAGGTCGGCGTCGTCGGCTACTGCTGGGGCGGGACGGTGTCGTGGATGGCGGCGGCGCGCGTCGCGGGCC
>WNFY01000832.1_pt1 | contig 28432 bp, 26 predicted proteins | sample 5400091 | NCBI WGS metagenome assembly WNFY01 (sample SAMN13153364, study PRJNA577476) | soil metagenome | isolation source: 60 cm soil or saprolite under grassland replicate 1 | place: USA:California | collected 2016-06-15 | reverse complement strand
AGGTGCGGCTGTACCGGCCCGCCGCCGGCGAACCCGACGCCTACCCGCAGCTCGGCCCGGCGCTGACCCGGACGATCCGGTGGAGCCTGATCGGCGAGCAGTACGACATGATGGTCCGCTACGCCACCGCGATCCGGGTCGGGACCGCCGCCACCGAGGCGATCCTGCGGCGCTTCACCCGGGCGGCGACCCACCCGACCTACCAGGCGATGCTGGAGGTCGGCCGCGCGCAGAAGACCATCTTCGTCGCCCGCTACCTCCGCGACCGGGACCTGCAACGGGAGGTCGGTGAGGGCCTCAACGTGCTGGAGTCCCACAACCCCGGCCAGTCGATCATCCTGTACGGCAAGGGCGGGGAGCTGGCCACCAACCGCCGCGACGAGCGCGAGCTCACCGTCGCCTGCCTGCGGGTCCTGCAGGCCGCCCTGGTCTACGTCAACACCCTGATGCTCCAAGACGTGCTGGCCGATCCTGCCTGGGAGCACGTACTCAGCGTCGAGGACCGTCGCGGCCTCACCCCGCTGTTCTGGTCGCACGTGGCGCCCTACGGCGAGGTCCGCCTCGACATGGCAAGCCGGCTCAGCCTGCGTGCCGCCCCACTGGCTTCCGACCAGCCACCACGATGAGCACGCTGTAGCAGCGGTCCCTCCGGCTGATTCCGCCGGCATCACCCACAAGGGCGCCGTGGGTCAGTAGCCGTTGTCAGTCCTCGATCCGGATGCTGTCGATCGCGGCCTGCCGGTCGGCCTCGGACGGCAAGGTGTAGCGCCGCGTGGTGTCCAGGCGGGCGTGCCCGGCCAAGCGGCGATCCTGACCAGGTCGACCCCGGCGCGGCGCAGGTTGGTGAAGCAGGTGTGGCGCAGCACGTGCGCCGACAGCTCCTCCTCCAGGCCCGCCTCGGCGCCGAGCGTCCGGACGACCAGCTCAATCGCGCGGGTGGTCAGCCTCCTGCCACGGCGCGACAGCCACAGCGCCGCCTGCTCGGCTGGGGCGGCGGGGCGGCCGCGCGCGGCGAGCTCCTCCAGCAGCCGCGCGCGATCACCGAGCCAGGCGGCCAGGACGGTGCGGGCCTCGGCGTGAGGGGGACCTTGCGGGACGAACCCGCACATGATGTTGATGCTCGGGGCAGCCACCGTGACGTGATCCCCTGAAATCGGTCCACCCCTGATGAGCGCTCGTTGCCCACGCTGGTGGGTAGAAGGGAGACAGCCATGCCCGTGCAGGTGACCGCCATCATGCTCGGCGTCGAGGACCTGGCCCGCTCCAAGCGGTTCTACGGGGAAGGCCTGGGCTGCGCCATCGACCAGGACCATCCCACCTTCGTGTCGTTCAACCTGGGCGAGGGATCATCGTCGCTGGCGCTGTACCAGCGGGAGGCAGCGGCGCGAGACGCCGGCGTCTCCTCCGAAGGATCCGGCTTCCGGGGTGTCTCGTTCCACTTCATCGTCCCCTCGAGCCAAGCGGTGGACGAGGTGATGGGCAACGCCGTGGCGGCCGGTGGCGGCGTCGTGAAGCAGCAAGCAGCCTCGCCGTGGGGCTACTTCGGGTACTTCAGCGACCCCGACGGCTACCTCTGGAAGGTCGCGTCCGCCTCCTGAGAGGCGCTCAGACGACACCCGGCACGAGTCGCCGAGGTCGCGGTCAAAGGCACCGCGACCTCGGCTGCTGAGGAGGGGACTGACATGACGAGATTCATGGTGCTGTATGTGGGGCCGCCAACACCGCCGGATGCATTACACGAGGGCTGGCCGGCGTGGTTCGACAAGCTCGGAGACAAATTGGTTGACAAGGGATCGCCGATGTCGAATGGGCTTGCGCTGCATGGTGATGGGTCGACCAGTCGCTCGGCAACCCATCTGAATGGCTATAGCATCATTCAAGCAGAAGACATGGACGAGGCGCTCGGCCTGGTGAAGGATCACCCCTATCTGGCGCAGGGTCGTGAGTACTCGATCGAGGCGTATCTCCTGCCGTGACCGCCGGGGTTCGCGCAGCATCCCAAATTTAGCATGGGGGTGGAGCTACACCGTGCCGCCCGCCGACGCAGAGCATCGCCCGCAATCAACCTTGTCGCCCAGGGACCCTAACGATGAAAGGAGCCACCATGCTCGGCCGTAAGAAGTACACACAAGAGGAAATCGATCAGGGCAAAGCGGCGGTGGAGCAACAGCTTGCAGCGTACAAGCAACTCGTCAAGGCCGTTGCCGGCGCGACAACGGACGAGAGGTTCGACGCTGCCGTTGAATCCTTCGAGGCGCTGTTCTTCAACAACATGACCCTCGTCCTGGACCGTTACTTCGTTCACAGACTTCCAGGGGCCGACTATGAAGGCAAGGACGGGAATCCACTCAACGAGGTCAGGATCATCTGTGACTCCTTGATGAACAACAATGGCATCATGCGCGGCGACAGACAGATCAAGCTGACACCTGAACGGTCGGTCTTGAAGCTCAACATAGGCGATCCCATCAGGCTTACTTACCGAGGAAGACTTCGAACGTCTCTCAGGGGCGTTTTTCGCCGAGCTAGAACGCAGGTTCTATAGCGGTGGCCTACCGCCTGGCAAGCAGCCGGTGCCCCCCGCGCACGCCCGGACCACCAGCTATGTAGATCGTTGACCGGCAATTCTGCGCACGTCAGCAGGGGTCTCAGTTCTGTGCGGCGTACTCGCCGAGGAGGTCGATGATGCGCAGGTCGGCGAGCAAAGTCCGATCCTGCTGGTCGCGGGCGGGAGTGTAGGTCGCGATGGTGGCGGCCGCGATCGGCAGCCGTGTCGTCACGGCGTGGATGATGTCTTCCATTTGGGGAAGTGACAGCCCGCCAGCTACCGGCTCGTCCACGATGCCGGGCGCGGTGTGTGGGTCGAACGCGTCGTTGTCGATGTGCAGGTAGACCTCGTCGACCTGGCCAGCCAGCTGCTCCAGCTCGGCGGCGATGTCGCCCTGTGGCCTGCCCTGCTTCCATGGGATGGCGTGGATGGCGGAGTTTCGCAGCCGGCGGGCCTCCGCTGGCGGGGAGAGGCTGCGCACACCAGCCAGCACGACCAGCTGTTCCGGGACTGGCGGGCGGCCACCCAGCGATGCCCAGAGCTCCCGGTAGCAGTGGCCGGTGACAACGGCCAGCGACATGCCGGGAAAAAAGCCGCTGGCCGACGAGGCCGGCGTGTTGAAGTCGGCGTGCGCGTCGATCCAGACGATGCCGCAGCGCCCACCGCCCAGGCCGGCCACGACCCCGATCGCCGCATCGCACGATCCGGCCAGCACGATCGGCAGCCGCGCCGTGCTGATCGCCGACCGCACCGCCACGCGCACGCCGTGGTTGACCGCCAGCGACGCGGCAGCAACGCCGGCGCCGACTCCGGATGGCGCCTGGACGCGCTGGTGGGTGGCCGTGACCCCCTTGCCAGCCAGCAGGCTGTGGGCACCCGCCCGCGCATACCGACCCGGGGCCGCTGCCACCGGATGCGCGGCATCACCAGCCATGAACGGCACGTACAGCAGCGAGACGTCCGTGAGTGCACCTCCGCTGGCCCACACGCCGTCCTTGATCGGTGACTGACAGGTGAAGGGTGTCCAAGATCGGCGTGTTCACACACGTCGGACCGTGGAGGTCTTCGTGATCGCCGCCCTGGACACCCTTCTGATCGCACTGTACGTGGAACTCACCGACCGGGTCATCCCCACACTTGGCAAACGCCGCCGCGGCCCGGGTCGACCGCCGCAGGTGACCGATGCCGAGCTGGTCTGCCTGGCCGTCGCCCAGGTGCTGCTGCGCTACCACGACGAACGCCACTGGCTGCGGGCCGCCCCCACCCGGGTCGGGCACCTGTTTCCCCGCCTGCTTGGCCAAAGCGCCTACAACCGGCGGCTCAAGGACCTGGCGCCGCTGCTGGAGGCCGCGCTGCGGTGGCTGGCCGACAAGACCCCGGGTCGGCGGAGCGGCTGCGGCTGCTGGACGGCACGCCGGTGGGCTGCGGCCAGTCCACCATCACCGCCAAACGCTCGGACCTGTTCGGCTCCGCCGGCTACGGCTACGAGGCCGCCCACAGCCGCTACTACCGGGGGTCAAGCTCCTGCTGGTGTGGACCGCCGAGGGGACGGTCACCGGGTTCGGCCAGCGACGAGCACGATCCTGGGATCTTCCCCAACTGGCTGCGCCAGCGCGTGGAGGCGATCATCTGGACGCTGAAGCACCAGCTCGGCCTGGAAGACCACGGCGGCCGCGTGCCCGCCGGCCTGTGGGCCCGCGTCGTGCAGCGCCTGCTGGCCCTCAACACCGCGATCTGGCACAACTGGCAGATCGGCGCCCCAACCAAGCGCTCCCTGCTCGCCTACGACCACTAACACACCCCTGACCAGCACAAAAATCCGCATCAACGATCCATATAAATAAGCGGCCTCCCTGAAGTTCTGCACGTAATCCTCGGGCAGCCAGGGGGAGCTGTGCGGCGCGGCGGGCGCCAGCAGCTGCGCGGGGGTGCGCTGGCGAAAGAAGGCGTCCACTTGGCGGACGCGGCCCTGGATGGTCAGGGTGGGGGTTGTTGGCCAGCCACGCCTTGAGCGTGCCCCAGATGCGCTCGACCGGGTTGTCGTGGGGGCTGTAGCGCGCCCCGTGCAGGACTTGGATCCGGGGATGGGTGGCCAGCCACCGCTGCACGATCTTGGAGTGGTGGATGATGACGTTGTCGCAGACCACCGCCACCAGCGGCGCAGCCGGATAGGCGGCCAGCAGCTGCTCGCAGAACGCGGTGAAGCTGACGCTGATGGCCTTGTGGGTCACCTGGCACAGGAACCGGCCGGTGCGCAGGTCGACCGCGCCGAAGATGGTGCGGCGACGGTTCTTGCCGGGGGTCATGACCTTTTGGCGAGTCCCTCGGGGGATCCAGGTGGCCCGCACCCAGGGCAGCAGGTTGATGTGGGTCTCATCCTCGGCCAGCACCACCGCACCGTCGGGCAGGTCGCGGATCTGCTGCTGCAGGTCGGCGAGGATCTGGTCGCGGTCGGGGTCGCCCTTGGCGATCAGGCGGGGCCGCCGCCAGGCTGCGACCGCGCGCACCCGACGGTGCAGGGTGTGCAGACTGAGCTGTGGGCGGCCCAGCGCGTGCCACAGCCTGGGGATGGTCCAGGCGCGGGGCTGGCTGGGTGAGCAACCGGCGGATCCGCTGGCCCAGTCTGGGGCTGCCCAGCCGTGGACGGCCGCTTCGGGGCCGGTCGGCCAGTACGGCGGCACCGTGCTGTTGGTAGCGGTGGATCGTACCTCTGCCCGTAAAGGCTCAGGCGCCGACGTGTTCGAGCTCGCGCTCCAGGGCGGCGCGCTCGACCTGCTCCAGCGGCCGCGAGCCGCCGGTGGTGGCGTCCCAGGCGACGATGACGACCTCGGCCTCGGCGGCCACCCGTCCGTCGGGCGCGAGCACCTGCTCCCTGGTGGTCAGGCTGGAGCGGCCGATCCGCTGGAGGCGGCAGCGGACCACCGCGGCGCCGTCGGCCAGGGCGAGCGCGCCGCGGTAGTCGATCGTCACCCGCGCCACGACGTAGTCCCAGATCCGCCCGCGCAGCTCGAGGACCCGGCCGAGCCATTGATCGCGCGCCGCCTCCATGTAGGTCAGGTAGACGGGATGGTAGACGTGGGCGTAGGCGTCCAGGTCGCTCCAGCGGATCTCGATTCGTCGCTCGTGCATCCCGATGTCCCATTCGTGGGTGTCAGACCCTGACGCTAGCGTAGGGGTCAGCCGGCTTCCACCCGCGCCAGAGCGATCCTCTTGGCGGGCGCGGGCTATGATTCCGGACGTTGCGCACGACCTCGGATGAAAGGAACGGCGTGAGGACACCCTGGCCGGGGGCCGGATGGCTCCGGGACCGGCTGGGCGCTGCCGGGCCGCCGGGGGCGCTGGCCGCGTCGGCGCTGGTCCTGATGGTCGGCGTGACCCTGCTGGTGCTGGTGATGTGGATGCTCGGCCTGCTCGCCAAGAGCGGGGCCGTGGCCGGTGTCGACCGGCCGCTGTACGACTGGTTCGTCTCCCACCGTGCTGGCTGGGCGACCACCGCGTTGAGCGGGTTCACCGGGATCGGCAGCTACGCGGCCACCGGTCTGGTCTCGGCGGTCGCCGGCATCGGCTTGGCCCTGTACCGGCGGGAGGCGCTGCCGCTGCTGCTGCTGGCGACGGTGCCGGTGGAGAAATACCTGCAGCTGGGCATCGCCGCGCTGGTGCAGGCGCCGCGGCCCCCGGCGGCGCTGGCGATCGGGCCAGCCGGCGCCTTCCCGTCCGGCGGGTCGGCGCGGGTGGTGCTGGTGGGCGGCATGGTGGCCTGGCTGCTGGCGCGGCGGTCGCGGGGCCGGCGGGCGGCGGGCGCGGCCTGGACGGTCGTGGCGGGGGCGGCGTTCATGGAGGGCTACTCGCGGCTGTACCTGGGCCGGCACTGGATCGCCGACGTCATCGGCGGGTGGGTGTTCGGCGCGTTGTTGCTGGCGGTGCTGCTGGCCGCGGCGACGCTGCTGCCGCTGCCGTCGGGCCAGCGTCTCGGGTCGGCTTGCCGCGGATGGGCCAGCCAGGAGCGCCCGCAGGCGCACGACCGCTGGTGACGACCCGGCGGGGGGTGAGCGAGCCGGCTCCGGCGCTTGGCCGGCGGGCGCTCAACCGCGCGCTGCTGGAGCGCCAGGGGCTGCTGCGCCGCTGGCGGGTGCCGGCCGCCGAGGGGGTCGAGCGGCTGGTCGGGATGCAGGCGCAGGTGCCGAACGCGCCGTACGTCGGCCTGTGGACGCGGCTGGAGGGCTTCCGCCACGACGAGCTGGCCGGGCTGCTGCTGGACCGGCGGGTGGTCCGCGCGCCGCTGCTGCGCACCACCCTGCACCTGGTCACCGCCGGCGACTGCCTGTGGATGCGCCCGCTGCTGCAGCCGATGCTGGAGCGGGTGCACGCCAGCACCCCGTTCGGCAGGAACGTCGCCGGGATGGACAGCGGCGCGCTGCTGGCCGCCGGCAGGGCGGTGCTGGAGGAGCGGCCTCGCACCACCGCGGCGCTCTGCAAGCTCCTCCAGCAGCGCTGGCCGGATCGCGACGCCAGCTCGCTCGGCTACACGATCCGCTACCTGGTGCCGCTGGTCCAGGTGCCGCCGCGTGGCGTCTGGGGAGCCAGCGGGCTGGCCACCTGGACCACCGCCGAGGCCTGGCTCGGCCGGCCGATGGCCAGCGGCGCCGACCTCGAGGAGCTGGTGCTGCGCTACCTGGCCGCGTTCGGCCCGGCCACCGTCAAGGACGTGCAGACATGGTCGTGGCTGACCCGGCTCCGCGAGGTGGTGGAGCGGCTGCGGCCCAAGCTGCTGCGCTTCCGCGACGAGGCCGGCAACGAGCTGTTCGACCTGCCCGAGGCCCCCCGACCCGACCCGGACACGCCGGCGCCGCCGAGGTTCCTGCCGGAGTACGACAACCTGCTGCTGTCCCACGCCGACCGGAGCCGGGTGATCGCCGTCGAGCACCGCGAGCGGGTCTTCACCAAAGGCTCCCTGCTGGTCGACGGCTTCGTCGTCGGGACCTGGAGGATCGCCCGTGAGCGGGCGGCCGCCGGCCTGATCGTCGAGCCGTTCCGGCGCCTGTCGAAGCGCGAGGCCGCCGCGGTCACCGCCGAGGGCGCCCAGCTGCTGGCCTTCGCCGCCGACGCCGAGGCGGGCGAGGTCCGTCTCGCGCCGCCCGCGTGAGCGTGCTCACAGCTCGACGGCCGGCCTGAGGGTGAGCCGCCCCACGGTCCAGACGCGCCGGCGGGTCACCACCAGCGTCGTCAGGCCCAGGCACACCAGCAGGAGCGCGCCGAGCACGATGGCCGCGCGGATGAGCTGGAACGGCTCGCCTCCGGAGATGGTGACCCGCAGCCCATCGACCACGTAGGTGAGCGGGCTGAGCGGGTGGATGGTGCGGAACGGGGCCGGGGCCGTCTCCAGCGGGTACAGGCCGCCGGAGGCGGTGAGCTGGAAGGTCAGCAGCACCACCGACAGCGCCACCCCGGCGATGCCGAAGAGGGTGCGCAGCAGGTGGATGAGGGCGACGAAGGCGCCCGCCGTCAGCACCAGCAGCCCGATCGTCCACAGCGGGTGCAGCGGGTGCAGCCCGAGGCCGCCGGCCAGCACCCCGTACAGGACCAGGGCGCCGGCCACGCCGATCCCGGCAGCGGGCAGCCAGCCGGCGACCGCCACCGTCAGGGCGCGTGCCCTGCCGGCCAGCGCTCGGGCGTTCAGCGGCCGCAGCACCAGGTAGGCGACCAGCCCGAAGACCCACAGGCCGATGCCGCACAGCAGCGGCGCGAGGCCGCGCCCGTAGGAGCGGGCGGGGTGCAGGTTGGTGGTGCGCACGTCGACCGGGACGCTGAGCGAGTCCGCGATCTGGGCGCGCTGCTGGGCGTTGGAGGGAGGGATCTGGTCGAGGGAGGCGCCCAGCCCGTCGGCGAGCTGGGTGGCGGCGCCCTGGAGCCTGCCGATCTGCGCCTGCAGCGAGTGCGCGCCGGTGAGCGCGCCGTCCAGCCCGGTGCGCAGCCCGCCGGCGCCGTCGGCGGCCTGCTGGGCCGAGCGGACCAGCTCGCTGCCCTGGCCGGCGGCGGAGCGGAGCTGCTGGAGGGCGCCGCTGCTGGCGCTCTGGAGTTGCTGGGAGGCGGCCACGGCCTGCGAGCTGGAGGTGCTGGCCTCCTGGGCGGCCACGCCGGCGGTGGCGGCGGCGCGGTCGGCCTGCCGGGCGGCCTCGATGGCGAGCTGGAAGTTGGCGTCGCCGCGCAGGTCGGGATGGTCCTGGGCGAGCGCGGTCAGCCCGTCCAGCGCCAGGTCGGCCTGCTGCTGGGCGGTGGTGATGCCGCCGGCGGCCTGGCCGCTGTTGCGCTGGGCGCTGCTGCTGGCGTCGACGACCGCCTGGGTGGCGGCCGGGATCTGGTCGGCCATGGAGCTGGCCGCGCCCGACAGCGACTGGGAGAGCTGCTGGGCGGAGCTGGTGAGCTGCTGGCCGGTGGTGGCGAGCTGGCCGGCGGCGCGTTGCTGCTGGGCGAGCTCGCCGGCGTCCTGGGCGAGCCTGGCGATGCCGTCCCGCTGGCTGGTGGCGGTGGTCGAGGCCTTGGCGAGCCGGCCGCGCAGGGTGTCCAGGTCACCGAGGATGCGCTGGGCGTAGGCAGTCCGCGCGGCGGCGTCGACCTGCTCCTGGAGCCTGACCATGGTCGTCTCGACGAGCTTGCCGGTGAGGTAGCCGTTGGCGTCGTCGAGGGTGATCAGCATGGAGGCGCGCTGCGGCGCCTGGCTGGCGGGGCTGGCGAGCCGGGCGCTGAAGTCGGCCGGCACGGTGATGGTGAAGGCGTAGCGGCCGTCGCGCAGGCCGCGCCTGGCGGGGCCCTCCCCGACGAACCGCCAGTCGAAGATGGGGTCCTGGCGGAGCTGCTCGACCAGCAGCTGCCCGGCGTTGACCAGCTCGCCCTGCGAGGTGACGGGGCGGTCCTGGTTGACCACGGCGACCGGGATCCGGTCCGTCCGGCCATACGGGTCCCAGGCAGACCAGAGATAGACAGCAGCGGACACCAATGGGACCAGTGCGACCCCGAGCGGCACCAGGCGCAGAAGCGGCCCGCGGAACCGGCGGAGCTCCAGCAGCGCAAGCCTGATGGTCTTCACGGTGCCCCTCCCTTTGCGTCCACCCGCTCGGCCCACGCCGTGGCGGCGCGCTCGAGCGTCGACCGGTGCGGCAGGCGGACGACCACGTCCGCGGGTACCGGATCTGGCGGCGGGGCGTCGGCGCTGGCCACGACGGTGCAGCCGGTGCCGGCGACGGCGCGCAGCGCGCGCCAGACCCAGGGGACGTCGGCGGGCTCCAGTCCCTGGTCGACGTCGTCGATCACGATCGCGCCCGGCTCGGTGGCGAGCGCCAGCGCGCACGCCAGCAGGGTCCGCTCGGCCGGGTGCAGGTCGAGCGCCAGCGCGTCGCGGGGCGGGTCGATCCGGAGCAGCTCGAAGGCCGCGGCGATCGGGCCGAGGCTGGCCGAGCCCGGCGAGACGAGGCAGCGCTCGACCATCAGCTCCTGGACGCGCAGGCGCGGGTCCAGGTCGATCGCTGGGCGGGCGCGGGCGACGGCCACCAGCCGCCGCACCGCCGCCGAGCGCACCGGCAGCCGGTAGCCGCCGACGGTGAGCTGCCCGGCCACCAGGCGCAGCCGTCCGGCCAGCGCGAGCAGCAGCGAGCTGTGGCCGGAGCCGCCCGGCCCGGTGACGGCCACCAGGGCGCCCGGCTCGGCCTCCAGGTCGACCGCCTGGAAGGCCGGGCCCAGCGGGCCACGCGCGGTGATCCTCCTGGCAACGATCCCGACGTCGGACCGGCTCACTCGCCCCCCTCGCCGCGCCGCCAGGGCTGCCAGGTGGCAGCGCCGAGGAGTGGCGGCCTTCTCTCTATCGGCTCGTGTCGTGGACGACCCGAGATGTCGAGAACGGGGGGTTGCGGCTCAGCCGCCGCCAGAGGAGCTGTGGCGGGCGAGATAGGCGGCCGCTTCGGCGCGGCGGCCGACCTCGAGCTTGGTCAAGATGCTCGAAACGTAATTCTTGACCGTCTTCTCCGCCAGGCCCAGCTCGTCGGCGATCTGGCGGTTGGTGTTGCCGGTCGCCACCAGCCCGAGGATCCGCTCCTCCTGGGCCGACAGCCGGGCGAGCTTCTCGTCCATGAGGAACTGCTTGTTGCGGCGAAGGCGGTCGAAGACACCACTGGTGACGGCCGGGTCCAGCAGGCTGCCGCCCTTGCCGACGGTGCGGATGGCGTGGACCAGCTCGTCGCCGCGGATCTGCTTGAGGACGTACCCGTCGGCGCCGGCCATGATCGAGGCGAACAGCGCCTCGTCGTCGGCGAACGAGGTGAGCATCAGCACCTTGGTGGCGGGCCGGCGGGCGCGGATGTCCCGGGTGGCCTCGATGCCGCTTCCATCCGACAGGCGGACGTCCATGACGACCACGTCGGGAGTGCAGCGCTCGGCGACGGCGACGGCGTCGCGCGCCGAGCAGGACTCGGCGGTCACGATGAGGTCATCGGTGGCGGCCAGGAGGGCTTTGATGCCGCTGCGGACGACCTCGTGGTCGTCGACGAGCATGACGCGGAGCATTGGCGAGCTCATGAGGGGGTGGTCCCACACCTCCGTTCGGGTCACGGGCACGCTGGACCAGGACCGGTCGGCCCCCGCGGCAGGGTCACAGCAGGCGCGGGGTGCGTCCAAGGGCCGATGGGCCCCTGCCCTGCGGGACCCTCGGGACCCGGCCCCGCGCGGGGCGCTACCGCGGGATCAGGACCCTCACGACGGTGCCGTCCCCCGAGACGCTCTTCAGCTCCAGGGTGCCACCCAGCGTGCTCGCGCGGGCGCGCAGGTTGCCGAGGCCGTGGCCGGTGGGTGCCAGCTTGGGGTCGAAGCCGCCCCCGTCGTCGTCGACCTCCAGGACGGCGAGGCGGCCGCGCTGCAGGCCGGCGGCGGCCTGCCGCCAGTACAGCGAGACCCGGCAGGTGGTGGCGCCGGCGTGCCGGACCACGTTGGCCAGCGCCTCGCGGACCAGCTGCACCAGGTCGCCGGCGTGCGGGCTGAGCGCGGCGGCGACCTGCTCGTCGACCTCGACCACGGTGGTGACGCCGGCGGGCGTGGCGATCTCGTCGGCCACCCGCCGCAGCACCTGGTCGATGTGGCGGCCGGCCAGCACCCCGGGCCGCAGCCCGAAGATGTAGCTGCGCAGGTCGCTGATGACCCGGTCCAGCTCGCCGACCGCGCCGTGCAGCCGGCGGGTGACCTCCGGCTCGCCGGTGCGCGCCGCGGTCGCCTGCAGGCCCATGCCGACCGAGAACAGCGCCTGGATGGCGCCGTCGTGCAGGTCCCTGGCGATGCGCTCGCGCTCCTCCATGATCGCCAGGCGGCGCAGCTCGCGGTGGACGCTGGCGTACTCGTAGGCGACCGCCGCCAGGTCGGCGAAGCCCTCGACCAGCTCGACGTCGGCCTCGCCGAAGCCGGGGTCGCCGACGCGGCGGATCACGACCAGGGCGCCGAACGGCTCCTGCCGGGCGCGCAGCGGCACGAACATGGCCGGGCCCGGACGGCGGAGCTCCGCCACCGGCTGGAAGGCCCGGGGGTCGGTGCCGAGGTGGGCGACGATCTCGGCCTTGCCGGTCTGGATGACCCGTCCGGCGACCGAATGGTCGATCGGGATCTCGACGCCCCGCAGCCCCCTGGTGGGCCCGATGACCACCTCCATCACCAGCGTGCCCTCGCGGGGGCCGGGGACCAGCACGCTGGCTCCCTCCGCCCTGGCCAGCCGGATCGCGTGGCTGGCGATCAGCTCGAGCAGCTGGTCCAGCGGGGAGCCGGCGAGCATCTTGGCGGCCACCTCGCGCAGCGCCTCCAGCCGGCGGGCGCTTCCCTCGGCCTCCACCAGCAGCCTGGCGTTCTCGATGGCCACGCCGGCGTAGGCCGCCAGCGCCTCGAGGGCGCGCCGGTCGTCCTCGTCGAAGTCGGCGGCGTCCCGCTTGCCGGTGACGCACAGGTCCCCGAAGGCGACGCCCCGGACCTTCACCCGCAGGCGCAGCACGCCCGGGCCGGGCGCCGGCAGGCCCGCCGGGCCGAGGTCGGGGCCGTCCGGCGCGGTGCTGATCACCTCCACGACCACGTTGTTGGCGCCGAGCACGCCCAGCACGCTCGAGCGGGCGCCGGTCAGCTCCGAGGCAAGCGCGACCAAGCGGCGGAGCACGGCGGGAAGTTCGCGGTCCAGCGTCAGCGCGAGCCCGGCCTCGAGCAATCGCGCTTCACGTCCGCCGTAGCTGGCGGCCATCTGCAGCGATCGCCCCCCATTTGGCGGCTGCCCTACTGATCAGCGCATCGCCAGAGCATCATACCGGCCCGCCCGCTTGCGAAGCCCGCTGCCTGCCCGAGTTGCCTGGACGGTCCAAAGGTCCCGCAAGTCGGGGGCCGTCCGACCCAGGCGGCCGGCACCGGCAACGGCCATCCTTGCTTCGGAGGCCATTGCCGCGCGCCCACCCGGCACCGAGGCCGGGTCGGGCGTGGGCTTCGTGTTCCACCGTCCGCGGTGGATGGTGAACCGGCCGGCAGGGGTCCTCGGCAGGGGGGCCGACGTGAGGCTGGGCGTGCTCAGCCGGAGTCGGTGGTCGAGCGACCTGGGGGGTGTCGGCCCGCTGGCGGGGTGCTGTCCGCACGGCAGCACCCCGCCGAAGTCGTTTCTGGGCCTGCGTGCGCATGGTCGGCCGCCCAGCGGGAACACCAAACTCCAGGCCGCGCAAGCGGCCCAAGTACAGCCTGCGCATTTCCCCGATCCGGTCCCATAGTGTTCGGGCCCGGGGAAAAGGGACATTATTGATAGGGCCTTGACGATTTCGATTCCTTTTGGCTAACCTGCTCGCTCGTTGATCGGACAGGTTCGCACCCCCACGGTGAACCGCCGGTCCGCGCCCCCCAGGCGCATCCATGCGCTGCGTGGTAGCGGCATGGAGGATGGGCCACCCTCCCGTGCCCATCTGAATATCCCCCGGATCCCCCATATTCCAGGAGGTTGTTTTGGCACGTCGTCGTGCGCTCCTGCATCGGTACTTACCCCGCACGGCCCGTCTTGGCGCTGTCATTGCGCTGAGCGGTGCCGTCCTGTTCTCCACGTTCCTGCTGCCGGCCTCAGCATCCAGCCGCGGCGGGACCTATGTCGTGAAGTCCGGCGACACGCTCTCGCGCATCGCCGGCACGCAAGGTCTGGGGAGCTGGCGTTCCCTCTACGACGCCAACCCGAGCATCAAGAACCCCAACCTGATCTTCCCTGGTCAGCGCCTGGCCATCCCCTCGGGCAGTGGGCAGGTCAGCCACCGCTCGTTCTCCACCGGGGACTCCTCGGTGCGGCACTCGCAGCCGACCAGCACGGTCGACCACCGGAGCGGCAGCTCCTCGCGGTCGTCGGGCTCGGTCGCCGGCGGGAGCGCCTGGGACCGGCTCGCGCAGTGCGAGTCGGGCGGTAACTGGAGCATCAACACCGGCAACGGCTTCTACGGTGGCCTCCAGTTCACCCAGTCGAGTTGGCGCGCCGCGGGCGGCTCTGGCAGCCCGCAGAACGCCAGCCGCTCCGAGCAGATCCGCGTCGCCCAGCACCTGCAGCAGATGCAGGGCTGGGGTGCCTGGCCAACCTGCAGCCGCAAGGTCGGTCTGCGCTAGTAAGCGGGGAATATCCGCCACCACGTGGCACGTACGCGCCTCGGCGCGGTAAATCGTGGGGAAGGTACGGCGCGCAGCCGAAGCTGCGCGCCGTACCGCTTTCCGGCGAATTGCACCGGCGCCCAGAAAAATAGCCCGACTGCACCAGCGCACGATCGCGCAGGTGCCCTAGCGCACGAAATGGGGCGCCGGCGGTGGGATTGCCGGGCGCGGGGGGTCTGGGTCAGCGCGCCATGGTGGCCAGCGCGCGGACCCCGTCGCGGAACATCGCGGCGTCGACGTCGCCGACCAGCGCGTACTGGAGCATGAACCCGGCGGTGACGGCCACAAGGACCCGGGCCACGTGGGCGGGCGGCACCTGGCGGGTCATCATGCCGCGGTCCTGGTAGACCTGGACCTGCCGGGTGAAGGTCGAGCGGACGCCCTCCAGCGCCTCGCGGACGCGCTCGAACACCGCGGGGGAGCGGATCGCCTCGCCCCAGATCTGGATCGCGAGCTTGGGCACGTCCTGGGTCTCGCCGAGCTTCTCGACGGCGGCCAGCACCCGGCCGACCACCTCCTCGATCGGCGGCACCGCGCCGTCGTCGCCCGGCTCCAGCGCGGCGGCGATCTCGTGCAGGGCGCCGCTGGCGATCGCGGTGACGATGTCGTCCTTGGACCGGAAGTAGCGGTAGACCGCGCCGGCGGACAGGTGCGCCTCACCCAGCACGTCCTGCATGGAGGTGGCGTGGAAGCCGTTGCGCACGAAGCAGCGCCGCGCGGCGTCGAGGATCTGCTGCCGGCGGGCGTCGAGGTGGGCCCGCGCGACCTGCCGATCGGCGTCGCCGGGTCGCCCCAGGCGACCGCCGCGATCCAGCGCCAGCTCGCCCAGCGCGGCGACGCGTTCGACGTGCACGTCTACACCGACGAGGCGGCCGCCCGCGCCGCCATCGCCGACCGCGAGGTCTACGGCGCGATCGTGGCCGGGCCCGGCGGCGTCACCCTGCTGACGGCCTCGGCCGCCAGCCCCGTGGTGGCCCAGTTGCTCACCCAGGCGACCACCGAGGCGGGCGCCCAGGCCGCCCCGGGCTCGTCCGCGGCGGGCGGACAGCCACGGGTCGTGGACGTGGTGCCCGCGGATCCGGACGACCCGCGGGGCGCGGCACTGAGCGCCTCGGTGCTGCCCTTGGTGCTGGCGGGCGTGCTGACCGCGGCGCTGATCGGCGTGGCGCGGCGGCCCGGGCTCGGGCAGGCCGGCGCGCTGCTGGTCGCCGCGCCGCTGGCCGTCCTGGCCGCGTGGGCCGGGCTGGGCCTGGCGGCCGTGTGGGCCGGCGTGCTGCGGCGGCGCCCGGCCGCCGCCACCGCGGTGGTCCGCCCCCTGAGCCCCGGCAGCCAGGGAGGCTCCTCGGCCGCCAGCTGACGGGCGGCGCGGGCCGCGGGACGCCGGGCCCCCGGGGACCCGGGCCGCGGGACGCAGGCCCCCCGGGCGGCATCCCCGTTCGCCCCCGGGTAGGCTTCTGCCGACCGACGCCGAGCAGGAGGCTTGCGGTGACTGAGGCGATGGGCTTGGCCAGTCCCGAGCTGTCCGAGGTCGCCCCGGGCGTGCTCGCCTACGTCCAGCCGCACGGCGGCTGGATGATCAACAACACCGGCGCGGTCGTGGGCCGCTCCGGCGTGGTGCTGATCGACACCACCTCGACCGAGGCGCGCAACCGCGCGCTGCTGGCGGCCGTCGGCGGGCACGTCGGCGGGCTGCCGGTGCGCGCCGCGGTCAACACCCATCACCACGGCGACCACACCTACGGCAACTGGCTGCTGCCGGCGGGCATCCCGATCGTGGCCCACCACCGCTGCCGCGACGAGGTGCTGCGCGCCGGCATGGTGGCCCGCGCGCTGTTCCCGACCGCCGACTACGGCCACGTCGAGGTGGCGCCGCCGACGCTCACCTTCGAGCGCTCGCTCACCCTGCACGTGGACGAGAGCCGGGTGGAGCTGCTGTTCGTCGGGCCCGCCCACACCCTCGGCGACGTGATCGCCTGGCTGCCCGACCGGGGTGTGGTGTTCACCGGCGACCTGGTGTTCCACGGCGGCCACCCGTTCCTCGCCGAAGGGTGCCTGGCCAACTTCCCGTCGGCGCTGGAGCGGGTGCGGGAGCTGGGCGCCCGGTTGCTGGTCCCTGGGCACGGGCCGCTGGCCGCCAGCGACGTGCTGGACAGCATGCTGGACTACGCGGAGTGGCTCACCGCGCTGGCGCGCGACGGGTTCGCCGCCGGCCAGGAGCCGCTGGAGGTCGCCCGCCGCGCCGACCTCGGCCGCTTCGCCACCTGGAACGAGTCCGAGCGGCTGGTCGGCAACCTGGCTCGCGCCTACAGCGAGCTGCGCGGCGAGCCATGGGGCGCGCCGCTGGACCTGCCGGCCGTCGCCAGGGACATGATCGAGTTCAACGGCGGCCCCCTGCGCTGCCTCGCATGACCACCGCCGCGGCCGCGCCCGGGCGGCCCGGTCAGCCGCGGCGCTCCGCTCCGCTCCGCTGCCTGGCCTCGGCGACCGGCCTGGCCGCGCCGGGGCCGCCCGGTCAGCCCCGGCGCTCCCGGGAGGGGTCGGGGAGCCGGTAGGTGACCTGCACGCCGAGCTCGACGAAGCCCAGGGAGGCGGCCAGGCGGCGGGAGGCGGTCAGCTCGACGCGGGCGCGCCACTGCGCGACCAGGCCGGTCGCCAGCGCCGCCCGCACCACGCTCGAGGCCACCGTGGTGCCCAGCCCGCGACCGCGGCGGTCCGGGCGGGTGAGCACCCCGAGCTGGGCGAGGGTGCCCGCCCACACCTGCGCGCCGGCGGCGGCCACCACCACATCGCGCTCCCGGATGACGTGCACCCAGTGGGTCCAGGCGGCCAGGGAGCTCTCGGCGGCCTCCGCCGGGTCGCAGGCGCGCCGCCGAGCTGGTCCAGGTCGGCGGCGCCGGGCTCCGCCGGCTCGGCGGCGGAGGGCACCGAGCTGGCGGCGAGCTCCGCCGTGTAGGCGAGCACCGCCGGGCCGAGCACCACGATCCCCGGGCCGAGCAGCGCCCGAGCCTCCTCGGGGTGGGCCAGCCGCCCCGCGATGATCGGGTCGCCGCCGGCGCCCGGGTCGGGCCCGCCGGCCGGCGCCTGGCCGGTGGCGGCGTCCAGGCGAGCCGCCAGATCGGCGGGGAGCAGGACGCAGCGGGCGTCGCCGAGGGTGACCACGGTCACCCAGCGGGGGCCGGGGGCCGGCCTTGCGGGGCGCGCGACCACCACCGTGCCGGCATCGCGGAACGCGTCCGGCGCGCCGAGGACCTGCCGCCAGGCGTCCCTGACCCGATCGAGGCTCGCCTCGTCCATATGCTGGAACCCTACCGCAGCGCGCGCCTCCAGCCGGGCCCCCGCCGCCAGAACCTCACCCGACGCGGCGCTCCTCCCGCGCGGCTGCGGCCGCCGGCACCACAGCGCCACCCGGCCGCCGAGCCACCCTGGCAAGCGGCGCCGGTCAGGGTCGGGCGTTACAGGTGCGGGCGCCGGTCGATCGCGCCGAAGGAGACGGCGACCGGTGCCTGGAGGATCTCGCCGATGAGGCCGTCCGGGCCGGCGCGCCCTCCGCCGCCCGGGCCGCGGCGGCGGGCGGGATGACCTGGTCCCGCGGGTAGGCGCCGCGCACGTAGCTGTCGAAGGCGGGCAGCAGCAGCACGCTGCCGTCCCCGGTTGGTTCGGCGCTGCCCGCCAGGTCCTCGTGCCAACCGGAGACCCACTGGTCCGGCCGCACGAAGGTCACGCGGTTGCCCTGGTTGGGGCCGAAGCACAGCACGCCGCGCACGGCCGCCTCGCCGATCGCCGTCCACCACCTCGGCCACGCCCCACCGAAGGCGGGGAACAGGTGCACGGTGCCGCGCAGGCCGTAGGTCTTGACCAGTCCCCGGCGCTCCCACAGCTCCTGGCGCACGTCCTGGCGGGTCGCGCCGGCGACCCGCAGGCCGAGCGACAGCTCCGCGGTGGCCATCACCTGCGCGTGGATCCCGCAGACCGCACCCGCCACCTGCACCAACCGGTCCGCCGGCGCCGGCTCCACCAGCCTGTGGCGCCGCAGGCGCCACGCCAGCACCTGGTCCCAGCTCAGCGATCGCATGCGCGCATTCTCCATCCCGACGGGGACAGCCGTCCCGCGAGGTGCTGCGGCGCCACCGCGGCGAGCTGACCGAGGCAGAGGCGCTGGCGTAGGCTCGGGTCCCTGCACGCAGCCACCGTCAACGCCAGCGGCTCGAGGTGCGTGGGATGGAGCATCGGGGGATGCGGTCCCGACCAGGGCCGCCGGTCCGGCCCTGGTCGGGCGGGACGCGGCCGTCGGGGTGCTGTGCCGCGCTCGAGCGGGCGCGCCCGTGGGCGGACCGGTGGCCGGATCAGGTGCCCGCGGACGCGGTCGGTGGACTGACCGCCGGCCGGTCGCCCTCCCAGTAGCCGACCAGGTCGGCGTACAGCGGCGAGGTCTCCAGCAGCGACTGGTGGGTGCCGAGCACCGGGCTGGGCCCGTCCATCACCAGGATCCGGTCGGCGCGCATCGCCGAGCTGATGCGGTGCGCCACCACCAGCAGGCTGCCGGGCCGGCGGGAGAACGCCTGCTCGGCAGCGACCTCGGCGACCGGGTCGAGGTTGGAGGTGGCCTCGTCGAGCAGCACCACCACGGCGGGGGACAGGTACACGCGGGCGAGCGCGACGAGCTGGCGCTCGCCCGCGGACAGCTCCTGGCCCCCCGGGCCGACCACGGCGTCGTAGCCACCGAGGCGGACCACGGTCGGGGCCAGCCCGACGGCCACGGCCGCCCGGTCCAGGTCGAGGTCGTCCGCGCGGGGCGCCAGGTAGGCGAGGTTCTCGCGGAGGCTGCCGGAGAACACGTAGGCCTCCTGGGGGATCAGCGCGACGCTGCGGCGCAGCGCCGGCTCCTTGAGGTGCTCCAGCGGCACCCCGCCGAGGCGCACGCGCCCGCCCAGCGGCCGCTCCAGGCCGGCGAGCAGGTTGGCCAGGGTCGACTTGCCGGCGCCGCTGGGCCCGACCACCGCCAGGTGCGCGCCGTGCGGCAGCAGCAGGTCGAGCCCGTCCAGGATCGGGTCGGCGTGCTCGCCGTACGCGAAGGTCAGACGCTCAGCCACCAGGTCAAGGTTGGCCCCCAGCCAGCGCGTCCCCGTGGCGGGCCGCCGCGCCGAGGCCACGATCGCGCGCGGCGCCGGCCGCACCAGCGCCCCCGAGGGCAGCGCAGCCCAGGCCTGCGGGACCTCGGCGTCCACCACCCGCGCCCCGCCGCCGGGCCGGGCGGTGGTGCCGGGCGGCGCGCCGCCGCCGGGCCGGGCGGCGCCGCCAGGCCGAGCGGCGATCGCCGGGCGGCGTCCGGGCGGCGTCCGCGGCCCCTCGCCGGTCGGTTCCTCGCGGTCCTGGGTCGGGGCGGCGCAGACCTCGGCCAGGCGGGCGAGCACGACCCCCAGCTGGAGCCCCCAGTTGCCGGCCAGCTCGACGACCGAGCGCAGGGCCGGCTCGAGGCTGCCGGTGAGGTAGACGACCGCGCCGGTGACCGCGCCGACCGACAGGTGCCTGCCGCCCACTAGCCAGGGGGCGGCCAGCAGCACCACGACCACGGGGAGCTGCGCGCCGAGCGCGACCACCAGGGTGCGCACCGCGCCGGCGCGCGCCAGCGCCCGGGCCGCGCCGACCTGCGCCTCGATGGCCTCGCCGACGTGGGCGGCGGCGCGCCGCTGCGCCCCGGAGGCGATCACGTCGCGCAGCCCGCCGAGCACCTCGCCGGCCCGCTGGGCGATGGCCTCGCCGGCCAGCACCTGGGCGCGCTGGCGGGCGCTGAGGCGGCGCAGGCTCGCCCCGTACAACCCCAGCGCGCCGGCCAGCAGCGGGGTGACCAGCAGCGCCACCTCGGGAGCGAGCGTGGCGATGCCGGCCAGGCTGGCCACGATCGCCATGGCGAGCTGCCGCAGGGTGCGCAGCAGCGCCGAGACGAGCTGCCGCACCAGCTCGACCTGCTCGGCCAGCCGGGCGACGTCGGCGCTGCCCACCGGCCCCAGCGCCAGGCCCCTGCGCAGCGACGCCTGGACCACCTCGGTGACCAGGCCGTCGCGCAGCGGCTCCACCACCTCGCCGAGCCACGGGTACAGCCGGCTGGTCCCCAGCGCCCCGAGCACCCGCACCACGGCCAGGGCGCCCAGCCAGGCGAGCCCGGCCGCCGGGCGGTGGTCCAGGAACCCCCGGTCCAGCGCGGCCGCCACCAGCCACCCGGACGCGAGCGCCGGCAGCGCCTCCACCAGCGACCAGCCACCCACCCGGGCCAGCGCGCGGCGCCGCGGCAGCAGGTGACGCCCGAGCAGCCTCCACCCGCCGCTCACGCCGGGGCCTCCGCTCGGGGCTCCCCAGGCCCCTTCCGATCCACCGGGGCGCCCCCTCCGGGCCCCTGCGGCGCGGCGAAGACGGCGCGGTAGCCGGGGTCGCGCCACAGCTCGGCGTGGGGCGCCAGCGCGCGCACCCGCCCGCCGTCCAGCCAGGCGACCAGGTCGGCCCTGGCCGCGGTGGCCGCACGGTGGGCGACCACCAGCCGCGTGCTCCGCAGCCCGCCGAGGGCGGCGCTGACCTTCATCTCGGTCGCGGTGTCCAGGCTGGAGGTGGCGTCGTCGAGCACCAGCACCCGCTCGCCCTGGAGGATCGCCCTGGCCAGGCCGAGCCGCTGCGCCTCGCCGCCCGACATCGGGGCGCGCTCCAGCGGGGTGTCGTAGCCGTCCGGCAGGCGCCGCACGAAGCCGTCCGCCTCCGCGGCGCGGGCGGCCGCGCGCACCTCGGCGGCCGGGGCCGAGGGCCGGCCGTAGGCGATCGTGCCGGCGACGGTGCCGCCGAGCAGGGCGGGCCGCTCGAAGGCGTAGGCGACCGCCCGGTGGAGGACGTCGGGGTCCAGCGCGGAGACGGGCACGCCGTCCAGCAGCACGCTGCCCTCGTCGGGGTCGCGCAGGCGCCCGATCAGGGAGGCCAGGGTGGTCTTGCCGGCGCCGGAGCGGCCCACCAGCGCCACGCACGCCCCGGCGGGCACGTCCAGGTCGAGGCGGTCGAGCACCCGCTCCCGCCCGGCGCGCACGGCGACCCCCCGCAGTGACACCGACCCGCCCCCGGCCGGCAGCGCCATCGGCGGAGCGGGCCGCGCCTGTGCGGGCGCCGCCGGGTCGTCGAGGGCGTCGGCGGCTCTGGCGGCCCCCGCGCGCGCCCTTGCGGCGGCGACCAGCACGTCGACCTGCTCGAACAGGCCCAGCGCCAGGCGGGTGTAGCCGACCGCGGCGAGCAGGTCGCCGGGCGTCAGCCGGCCGGCGGCAAGGCCGAGCCCCGCCACGGCCAGCACCACCGTCTCCTCCAGCGGCACGAGCAGCCCGACTCCCCAGGCGATGCGCCGCTGCACCTGCCAGAGGCGGCGCCCGGTGGCCGACAGCTCCTCCAACGGCGCCAGCACCCGGCCGGCTTCGCGGCCGGCGGTGCCGCTGGCGCGGATGGTGCGGATGCCGGCCAGCGCCTCCAGCAGCCGGCAGGCGATCCCGGCCTGGAGCCGCTGGTAGCCGGCGAACAGCTCGGAGGCCCGCACCATGAAGGCGCGGACCAGCACGGTCACCGGCACCAGGCCGGCCAGGAACGCGACCGCCAGCGGCCAGTCCAGCAGCGCCAGCGCCACCACCGCCCCGGCTCCGGTGAGCACCGCCACGGCGGCCTGGAGCAGGTCGGGCAGGACCTGGGCGGTGGCGGGCGCGTCGGCGCCGACGCGGCTCAGCAGGTCGCCGGGATCGAGCCGCCGGGGGCCGCCGACGCCCAGCGCCAGCGCCCGGTCCAGCAGGCGGCGGCGCAGCCAGGCGGTGCTGGAGGCCTCGTAGCCGGCGGCGGCCAGCGGCGCGAGCACGTCGGCGGCGGCCATGACGGCCAGCAGGGCGGCCAGCCTCGCCAGCGCGGTGGCGGGCCCACCACGGTGCAGGGCGGCGTCGACGGCCGCCGCCAGCACGGCCGGCGCCAGCAGGGACGCCGCCGCGCCGCACAGGGTCGCCACCAGCAGCGCGGCGGTCCATCGTGGAGCCCGCCGCGCCACGCCGAGCAGCAGGCGGTCCGCTGCGCTGGGCATGCAGACTCCTTCGACCTCGTCCGCAAGGACATGCGCGCTGGAAACGATCGACTTCGATGTCTATATTGAGAGGTGCGGGGGCCGATCCTGGGTGGGAGCGCCCCCGCACCTGGCAGCCTGAGGGAAACCGCTATTCCTCTTCGATCTGCGTGAACATCAGGCAGGTGAAGAAGCAGGTGGCGTGGTTGCGACAGTCACCGTTGCCGTGCCGGTGCAGTCCAACCTGGCTCTCCGAGCCGGTCTCGGGCAGCCGCTGCAGCGTGGCCACCTGGACCTCCAGGGTGTCGATGCTCATTGCGTTGTCACCTCCTCTCGGGGCTCGATCCAACAGGGTTCCTGGCCCGCGGGCTCGCCGGCTCGCAGGAAGCGCAGCAGGCGTTCGGCGAGCGCCGGGGAGGCGGTGGGCAGGTCGTGGCCACCGCCGGCCACCTCGAGGTAGTCGAAGTCTTCGCCCTGGTGGCGTCCCAGCTCTGCGAGGCGCGCCCGCAGGTCGCGCGCATGCCCGACCGGGATGACCCGGTCGGCCTCGCCGTGGACCAGCAGCAGCCGCGCGCGCATGGCGCCGACCAGGCGCAGCACGTCGCGGGGTCCGATGGCGTCGTGCAGCTCCTGGCAGCCGCCGAGCCGGTCCAGCAGGCCCCGGACCGGCTCGTCGCCGTCGTGGTGCAGCCGCGGGCCGGAAAGGAACGGCGAGACGGCCACGCAGCGCGACCACAGCGCCGGCTCGCAGCTGGCCGCCAGCAGCGCCAGCCAGGCGCCGTAGCTGAAGCCGAGCAGGGCGAGGTCCCCGCCCTCGCCGGCGCCGAGCCGGTGCCGCTCGGCGGCGATGCGCCTGGCGATGCGGCGCAGGTCCTCCAGGTCCGGGCCGCCCCACGCGCCCCGCAGCGCCAGCGCGTGGGCGGCGCCGTAGCCGCTGGAGCCGCGCTGGTTGGGCGCGACGATGGCGAGGCCGGCGCGGGCCAGCACCTGGAACAGCGGGTCGAACTCCAGCCGCCAGGCGTCCAGCGGCCCGCCGTGCAGGGCCAGCACCACCCGCTCGGCGGCGCGCCAGTCGGGCCCGCCGTAGACGATCGCCTCCACCGGCCCGGCGGCGCCGTCCAGCGATTCGACGTGCGCGCCGGCCCAGCCGCCGCCACCGCCGCCCGCCAGCGCCGCGGCTGACTCGCCGTCGCCGAGGGTGACCACCGCCGGTGGCTGGTCGGGGGCGGAGAACGGGAAGCGGATGCCCTCGGCGGTCCAGCAGGCGGTGCCGCGGACCAGCCCGTCGGGAATCGGCAGCTCTTCCAGGTCGTCGATGTCGGGGTCGTAGACGAGCAGGCGCGAGCGCACCCCCTCGTCGGCCTTGAGCAGCACCCGCCGGCCGTCGGGGCTGAGCGCCAGCGCGCGGGCGCCGGACCGCTGGAGCGCGGCCGGGAAGCGGACGGGCCCGGGGCGGTTGGCGATCGCCCAGCCGAGCCGCGCCTGCCCGCCGGCGTCGGTGCTGACCAGCAGCAACCCCGACCGGGGGCTGGCCAGCAGCAGCCGGTCGTGGCTGCGCTCGGAGACGTCCAGCAGGGTGGTGCGGCTGCCGTCGCGCAGATCGATGGCCACGACCTTGGCCGGGCCGGTGCCCGGGCGCTCGACGTGCTCGCCGCCGAGCACGGTGCCGGCCTGGTCCAGCCAGACCCCGCCGGCCAGCAGGCCGGGCAGCTCGACCAGCCGCTGCAGCCACGGCTGGCGCTCGCTGACCCGCCAGATGGTGGTCTGGCCGCGCTCGTCGAAGGCGGTCGCCAGCGCCCAGGCGGGTCCGGTGGGTCGGCCCGCAGAGGCGCCGGCCCCGGGGCTGGACGCCGCCGGGGCCGGGAGCAGGCGGGTGGCACGACAGGCCAGCATGGCGAGCACCCGCTCGCGGGCGTGCTGCGAGGTCCCGTCGGTGGCCGGCTCGACCAGCGAGAGCTGGTGGCTGCCGTTGCCGTTGCGGCACAGCAGGATGCGGCCGTCGTCCAGGGGGATCGGCTGGCAGGGCAGCGCGACCGGCCGCCGCAGGCGGAGCGGCCGCCAGCGGGGCCCGGAGGGGTCCGGGGAACCCCCAGGGGGTGCTTCGGTGGATCGATCGGTGCCCTTGAACGACCAGCCCTCCAGGTGCAGGTCGCCCCCGACCTCGGCGCCGGCGAGGCAGCAGGCCGCCGTGCCGGCGGCCGAGAAGCGGAAGCTGAGGCGGACCAGCAGCTGCGCCGGGTCGGCCACCGCCTCGCGCTCCACCGTGCCGCTGGCGGTCACTGCGCGGCCTCCGCGCTGGCCGGGGCCCCGGCGGCGGCGGTGGCCGGCTTGGCGGCGGCAGCCGGGCGCTGCCGGGGCTGGGGAGCGACGACCTCCGCACGGGTCGCCTCGTCGGCCATCCACAGCCGCTGGCCGCCGTGGCGCAGCCGGATCAGGAACGCCAGCACGCCGGCCAGGCCGCCGCCGAAGTCGGCGGCCACGCCCTTGCCGGTGTCGTCGGGCACCAGCATGCGGCCGTCCCGGATGGCGTGCTGGGCCAGGATCCCCTCGGCCAGCTCCCCGGCCCAGGCGCGGTAACGCGGCTCGCCCAGCTCGGCGGCCAGGTCCAGCAGGAACTCGCCGTTGCCGGCCAGCCCGTGGCAGGCGGCGGGCGAGCCCTGCCAGCGGGCGCGGCGCACCGCCACCCCGGCGAGCTCGGCCAGCTGGCGGGCGCGGGTGTTGCCGGTGGCGCGGGCCAGCCGCGCCAGGAAGGTCCCGACCCCCGACGCGCCGTGGCACCAGTGGAGCAGGCGCATGGCCGGCGGGTCGGCCGGCCGCGCGCGCCACCATGCCGCCCCGTCGGCGACGTGGGCCGCGGCGACCAGCGTCTCGCCCGCCTGGCCCGCCAGCTCCAGGCACTCGGGCCGCCCGGTCGCCAGCCCGGCGGCCAGCAGGAACCAGGCGATCCCCGCCAGGCCGTGGGCGAAGCCGTAGTGGGTGGTGCCGGCAAAGCGCGAGTCGAAGCTGGCCGGGACGCTCCACAGCACCTGGCCGGAGGGGTCCGGGGAACCCCCAGGGGGTGCCCCGGTGGGTCGATCGGGGCCGGACGGCCGCTCGACGGCGGCGATCAGCGCGTCGGCGCACTCGAGCACGCGATCGCGGAGCCCGGGGTCGCCGCGCCGGTGGCTCCACAGGTGCAGGTGGGTGAGGCCGGCGCCGGCCGCTCCGTGGGTGACGTCGGGGTTGGGCCAGACGACCGGCAGGGCGCGACAGCGCTCCAGCGCCCGCGCGGCCATCGCCCGGTCGCCGAGCTGGACGGCCGCGTCGTGCAGTGCCCAGACCGTCCCGGCCCGGCCGAAGTGCAGCCCGGGCAGGACCTTGGGCTCGCCGGCCAGCCGCCGCTCCACCCAGGCGCAGGCCTGCGTCAGCGCGCGCCGCAGGCGCTCGGGCTCGGCCAGCTCCAGGCGGGCCGCCTGCACCAGCACCTCGATCGCCCCGGCGGCGCCGTGCTGCACCGCGCACGGGTCGGTGCCGCTCCCCGAGCAGGTCGTCGGCCAGAGCCGGTCAGCGGCCGACGGCGTCATGGTGCCGAGCAGGTGCTCGATGCCGTCGGTGATCAGCCGGTCGAGTTCGTCGGGCGCGGTGGTGCGGGCCGGGGCGGCGGTGGCCGGCGGCGGCGCCTCGGCGCCGACCAGGAACACGCAGGCCCGCTCCAGGTTCCAGCGGCGCGCCGGCAGCTCGTCCAGCAGCCCGAGCACCAGCGGCCCGAGCAGCCGCGCGGCGGGGCTGGCGTCGGCGACCCACGCCAGCCAGTCGGCGGCGCGGCGGCTGGGCTGGCGGGTCCTGGGTCGGTCCTCGAGGAAGGCGGGGTCGGTCCCGGTGGCCACCAGGAACAGGATCGCGCCCAGCGAGTAGAGGTCGGCCGCGGTGCTCGGCGGCCGGCCGGCGAGCTGCTCGGGGGCGACGTAGCCGGGGGTGCCGGCGACCAGCGCGTCGGCGCCCGGCTCGGCGGCCAGCTCCAGGTCGATCAGGCCGAGCCTGCCATCCGGCCCGACGATCACGTTGCCGGGGCTGAGGTCGCGCAGCACCACGCCGGCGCTGTGGACGGCGCCGATCAGGTCGGTGAGCGAGCGCGCCAGCTCCAGCGCTGGCTGCCAGGGCATTCCGGGCAGCTCGCCCGCCTGCTCGCCGACGAAGCGGCGCAGCGGCACGCCGGGCAACAGCTCCTCGGCGAGGAACAGGTGGCCGTCCTGCTCGAACAGGTCGAGCTTGCGCGGGGCCACGCGGAGCGGGGCCAGCCGGTCCAGCATCGCGGCCTCGTGGCGCAGGCCGTCGCGGACGTCGCTGCCGGATTCGGTCGCCTCCACGTGGGGCCGCGCCTGCTTGACGACGGCCTCGGCGCCGGTGGTGGAGTCGACCGCGCGGAACACGCCGCCCTTGTTGGCGTGACGGATCGCCTGGCCGACCACGAACCGGTCGCCGAGCAGCACCCGGCGGACCTGGGCGGGCGGGAGTCCCGCCTCCCGCCGGCCTCCCGGTCCCGAGGTGGGCGCCTCCGGGCCGGCCAGCGGCGGGGCGGCCCAACCGGGCGCGCTGAACCAGGCGTCGCGGCGGTCCTCGACGAGACTGCCGTCGGGCCGGACGAGCATGGTGCGGTAGTCGCCGTCGTTGGAGAGTTGGAGGTTGCCCTTGAAGGCGCCGAAGCGGTAGTACACCAGGCTGCCGGCGCGGTAGGGCCGGTCCGAGAGGATCGAGGGGCCGGCCAGCCCATCGGTGGCCTTGTCGAGCTCGGCGGCCAGGGTGGCGAACTGCTGGTCGTCGTCGGGGTAGACGGTGATGAACTTGCCGGCGCCGCCGCGCGGGTAGTGGCGCGAGTTCAGCAGGCTGACCTGCTCGAGGCTGCTGGCGAACTTGAAGGCGCAGCCGTGCCGGGCGATCACCTCGACCGCGCGGTGCAGCACGGTGACGGCGGAGGAACGGGTTGCGGCCAGGTGCAGTTTCCAGCCCTGCGCACGCACGCGCTGGCCGGGCGGGCGGGCGTAGCACCAGATGCCGTCGAGCCAGACGTCCCATGAGCCGGTGCCGTCGCCGTCGAGGGTGGACCGCACCAGCTCGACCATCCAGAGGTCCTGCGGGTCGCGACGCTCGCGCGGCAACGACCCGAACACACTCAGCTCGTCCAGCCGTCAGCCCTCCCTTGAAAATGTGCACTGGAAGCGGTGCCAGCTTAGGGGGACGAACGTGGCGACCGGCTTGCAAGGCGCGAGAATAGCATAGCCCCGTTAGTTGTAAAGACACTCGCAAGGATTAATTCAGATGTACTAGCCCGCGGGTCTACCCTGTCGGTGTCACCGGTTCAGGGGAGGGAGGGACGCATGGGCAAGAGCGAGCGGCGGGGACGGGTCGCCCGCCGGGCGAGGCGAACGTTCAAGCGCCTGGCGGTCATCACGATCTTGATCCCGCTGGCGGCATGGGCGCTGGACGAGGCGGCGCGGCGTGCGGAGGCGCGCGGAGACGACTCGCCGTGGGGCCGGCGGTTGCGGCAGGGCGCCGAGTGGGTCGGCGGGTTCGGCCGTGGGCCCCTGGCCAACCGGATGCGGCGCCAGCGACCCTGACAGCGGCGGACGACAGCGGCCGGAGCGGTGACCGGCCGGCCGAGCTGAGCTCTCGGGCGCGAGCGGCTCAGCCCTCGGGGCGGGGCTGCCCGGCGGGCTCCCGGTCGGCTTCCTCCTGTGCTTCGTCCCGCTCCTCGTCTTCGACGTGGTCGGCCGCCTCGGGCTCCTGGTCCGCCTCGTCCTTGGCGGCGTCCGGACCGTCCTCGGGCGCATCCGGGCCCTCGGAGGCCTCCGCGCCCTCCGCGGCGGGGGCGGCGGCCGCGGCCGGCTCGACGGCGGGCCGGCCGCGCTCGCGCAGGTACAGCCACACCCCGGCGCCGATGACCACCGCCAGCGACACCCAGGCATTGCGGGACAGGCCCAGCAGCCGGAAGGTCGTGTCGGTGCGGATCAGCTCCAGCAGGAACCGCCCCAACGCGTACATCCCCAGGTAGCACAGGACGATGCTGCCGGTGCGCAGCCTGCGGCGCGCGCTCAGCCACAGCAGCACCCCGACGATCACCAGGTCCCACAGGCTCTCGTACAAAAACGTCGGGTGGAAGGTGGCGAACC